>OHTG01000325.1_pt1 | contig 38092 bp, 39 predicted proteins | sample 1578761 | NCBI WGS metagenome assembly OHTG01 (sample SAMEA3879536, study PRJEB24766) | human gut metagenome | biome: human-associated habitat; feature: feces | place: USA | collected 1985/1987
CAACTGCGCCGTAGTTCCATCATGTAACGTTAATAGCATAAAAGTAAAACCTTTGTCAAATTAACCTGAAATCAACATCGGCGCTGACTTGTAAATTTTTCTGGAGAAAGAGAATGTCCCCCTTCTTCCGTCGCATCGAAAAAACTTATATTTAGAACAATCCACCGCAAATCCGTCCCTCTGAAAAACAAAAGATCCCAGACCACGCAGTTAAACAGCAATTTGTACTGGAAGAAAAACATGATTTTCCACATTTCCCTATTTACATAGTAGGGGAGTAGGCTTATAATCACACCGTAGAACTCACGGAATACGCTACGGTCGTATTTCATGAAACGAGGTGGTAAAACGATATGATGATATCCGCAAAAAGCAGATATGCACTGCGTGTGATGGTGGATCTGGCGCAGCACAATTCCGGGGAATTCATTCCGGTCAAAGAAATTGCCACAAGGCAGGGCATTTCCCTGAAATATCTTGAAAGTATTATGACCATACTGACAAAAGGGAAGATGCTTGAGAGTGCCAGTGGAAAGGGTGGCGGTTACCGTCTGATCAAACAACCGTCGGAATATAAAGTAATTGATATCCTTCAACTGATCGAAGGAAATTTAGCTCCGGTCGCGTGCCTGTGTGAAGGAGGAAAAAAGTGTGAGAGTACCGCAGAGTGTACCACACTTCCGTTCTGGCAGGGACTGGAAGCTGTGATCAATGATTACCTTGAGAAGCATACCCTTGAGGATATGATTTCACAGAAGACGCATTCCTGTGAAAGTTAAACAACATGTTTTATATGGAGGAAATACAAATGTCGGAAAAAAATTTATTAGAGATCAAAGATCTGCACGTAAACGTTGAAGATAAAGAAATATTACACGGAGTAAATTTAGAAGTTGGAAAAGACGAAGTGCATGTTTTGATGGGACCGAACGGAACCGGAAAATCCACCCTGGGCTATGCCATCACCGGGCATCCGAAATATGCCATCACATCCGGACAGATCTTTTTTGACGGAGAGGACATCACAGAGATGCCGGTGAATGAGCGTGCCAAAAAGGGAATCTTCCTCTCCTTCCAGAATCCGCTGGAAGTTCCGGGGGTGACATTGAGCGCATTTATTCGTAATGCACTCGAGCAGAAGACCGGAAAGCGTGTCCGTCTGTGGGATTTCAAGAAAAAACTGACCGAGACCATGAAACTTCTTTCCATGGACGAGTCCTATGCAGAGCGTGATTTAAATGTCGGCTTTTCCGGTGGTGAGAAGAAAAAAGCAGAGATTCTGCAGATGCTTATGTTAGAGCCAAAGCTTGCAATCCTTGACGAGACCGACTCCGGACTGGATGTGGATGCTGTCCGTACCGTATCAAAGGGCATCCAGCTTTACAAAGAAAAATGCAAGGGAAGCCTTCTGATTATTACCCACAGCACACGAATCTTAGAGTCGTTGCACGTGGATGTCACCCACGTTATGGATGAAGGAAAAGTCGTAAAGAACGGAGATGCTTCCTTAGTAGATGAGATCAACGAAAACGGTTTTGAGGAATTTGAACAGTAAGAAAGGTGCGTGCGAAATGAGAGAAAAGAGTCAGGTAGAAGATATCGACCGCAGCATCTATGATATCCGCGATGAGGAAAAAGATGCATACAGAATGAAAGAAGGTCTGACCCCACAGAACGTGGAGCAGCTTTCCAAAGAAAAGGGTGATCCGGCATGGATGCAGCAGTTCCGCCTGGAGTCCTTACAGATTTACAATGAGATGCCGGTTCCGGACTGGGGACCGTCAATTGAGGGACTGGACATGGATCACATTGCCACCTATGTCCGTCCACATTCCAAAATGCAGGCATCCTGGAAGGATGTGCCGGAAGACATCAAAGAGACATTTGAGCGTCTGGGAATCCCGCAGGCCGAGCGAAAATCCTTAGCCGGTGTCGGTGCCCAGTACGATTCCGAGCTGGTATATCACAATGTCAAAGACGAGGTTGCCGCACAGGGCGTTGTCTACACCGATATGGAAAGTGCCTTAAAAGGAGAATATGCGGACATGGTACACAAGTATTTCATGAAACTTGTCACTCCGCATGACCATAAGTTTGCAGCACTGCACGGAGCCGTATGGTCCGGTGGTTCGTTCGTCTATGTGCCAAAGGGCGTGCACGTGTCCATTCCGCTGCAGTCTTATTTCCGGTTGAATGCCAAAGGAGCCGGTCAGTTTGAGCATACACTGATCATCGTGGACGAGGGCGCAAGCCTTCATTTCATCGAGGGATGTTCTGCTCCGAAATATAACGTAGCAAACCTGCATGCAGGCTGCGTGGAGCTGTTCGTCAAAAAAAATGCAAAGCTTCGTTATTCCACCATCGAGAACTGGTCCAAGAATATGTACAACTTAAATACCAAGCGTGCCTCCGTTGAGGAAGGCGGAACGATCGAGTGGGTTTCCGGATCGTTTGGTTCCCATGTGGGCTGCCTGTATCCGATGAGCGTTTTAAAGGGGGAGGGTGCCAAAATGGAATTCACCGGTGTCACATTCGCCGGACACGGACAGAATCTGGATACCGGTGCCAAAGTGGTACACGCAGCACCAAACACCAGCTCCTATATGAATACCCGTTCCATCAGCAAAGACGGTGGAATCAGTACCTTCCGAAGCAGCGTGGTCGTGGCAAAGAATGCGAAAGGATCAAAATCCGCCGTATCCTGTCAGTCCCTGATGTTGGATTCCGAGTCCCGTTCCGACACGATTCCGGCAATGGATATCCGCACGAAAGATGCCGCTGTGGGGCATGAGGCAAAGATCGGAAGCATCAGCGACGATGCCGTCTTTTACCTGATGTCACGAGGCATGACGGAAGAAGATGCCCGGGCACTTTTAGTCAGTGGATTTGCAGACAACGTATCCAAGGAACTTCCGGTCGAGTACGCGGTTGAGATGAACAACCTGATCCGGCTGGAGATGAAGGGAAGCATAGGTTAGGAGGAGAACAATGACAGAAATGACAATCAATAAACTTCCATCGAAGACCTGGTATTGGTTACATGTCAACGAGACCAAGCTTCCGTGGGACAAAGAACATACAACAGAACTTCCGGAGGAAACCGTGACAGCGGGAAGCACCGAAGAGGTACGCTTTTCCATTACCGGAGAGGGAAGATACAGCAGCAAGAAGATCCATATCATAGCACCGGCCGGTAAGCAGGTGACCGTGTTTATGGATTATCAGACAGAGGAAAAACTTGCCGTAAGGACAAGCCTTTCGGTGGAAGAACATGCACGGGTGCGTCTGGTGCAGCTGCAGCACACAGCAGAAAATTCCCTTGTGTACAATCAGATTGAGGGAGAATGTGCAAAAAATGCCCGTATCGAGCTGGTACAGATTTATCTCGGAAAAGGAGATATCTATTCCGATACGACCATCAACTTAAATGGCGATGCAAGCACCTTTAGGAGCGATATCGGCTATATCGGGCAGCACACACATATCATCGACATGAATGAAGTGGTCAACCATTTTGGAAAGCATACAGAGAGTGAGATCAACGTGGGAGGTGCCCTGCGCGACGGTGCAAAGAAGATCTTCCGTGGAACGATTGATTTTAAGACCGGCTCTTCCGATTCTGTCGGAAACGAGCTGGAAAATGTACTGATGCTTGGCGATGATGTGGAGAATAAAACCGTTCCGGTGATCTTATGCTCCGAGGAAAATGTTGTTGGTAATCACGGTGCAACGATTGGGGAACTTGATGAGGATACCATGTTTTATTTTGCCAGCCGCGGAATCGACAAAGAGCACGCGGAAAATATTATGGCAAGAGCAAACATTGACCGCCTGAAAGGAATCATCAAAGACGACAGCTTTGCCAGAATGATTGACGAAGAACTTGGGGAGGTGTAGCATGACCGATTATCGCAAGGACTTTCCACTGCTGTCAGAAATCGGGGAAAATACAGTCGATGGCAGGGAATGGATCTATATCGACAATGCGGCAACTTCCCAGCGTCCACAGTGTGTCATTGATGCAGAACGCGATTTTTACCTGAAACACAATGCAAATCCGCTGCGTGGAAATTATCCACTGAGTGTGGAAGCAACCGAACTGTATGAAAATGCCAGAAAAGGCGTGCGTGATTTTATCGGAGCCAAATCCGCGCGTGAAATCATCTTTACCAGAAATACCACAGAGAGCATGAATCTTGTGGCATACAGCTATGGTTTAAACAATGTAAATGCCGGGGATGAAATCCTCGTTTCGATCATGGAACATCACAGCAATCTTCTGCCATGGCAGATGGTTGCGCGGCAGACAGGAGCGGTACTCCGGTTTATCGAATGCCGTACGGACGGATCGGTGGATCTTGATCAGGTAAAAGAACAGATTACGGAAAAGACAAAAATCGTAGCAATCACACAGATTTCTAACGTGCTCGGACGTGTGAACCCGGTCAAAGAGATCGCAGCCATGGCACATGAAAAAAATGCCATTATCGTGGTGGACGGGGCACAGAGCACCCCGCATATACCAGTCAATGTGCAGGATCTGGATGCAGACTTCTTTGCATTTTCCGGACATAAAATTTTCGGACCGATGGGAATTGGTGTGTTATATGGAAAGAAAAAACTGTTAAAGAAAATGCCGCCGTTTCTTTCCGGTGGCGAGATGATCGAATCCGTGACCCGCGAGAGCGCAAAATACGCAGAACTTCCGCATAAGTTCGAGGCGGGAACCGTAAATGCTGCCGGTGCCATAGCACTGCATGCTGCCATAAAATACGCACAGTCTGTTGGCTTTGACGTGATGCAGGAGCGGGAACTTGCCGTGACAAAGCGTGCGTTTGACGGATTGAAAGAACTTCCACATGTGCATGTACTTGGATCCGACCGGGCCGAAGAACACACCGGAATTCTTACATTTACAATTGATGACGTGCATCCACACGATGTGAGCGAGATTTTAATCGCCGATGGCATCTGTGTGCGTGCCGGACATCACTGTGCGCAGCCGCTGCTTAATTATCTGGGCATCAGCTCCGCCACCAGGGCAAGCTTTATGTTTTACAATACCGAAGAAGAAGCCGACAAATTTGTAGCAGGCATCGCAAGTATAAGGGAGCGAATGGGATATGGAAAATAGAAGTTTTTATAATGAAATCTTAACCGAGCACAACGTGCGCCCGGAGTTTAAACATGATCTGCCGGATGCGGATATTGTGCTTGAGGGTGTCAACCCGAGCTGTGGGGATGATATTTTCCTGAAATTAAAGACGGATGGCGACACGATTACCGACGGTGCATTTGTCGGGGACGGATGCGCGATTTCCCAGGCTTCCGCAGATATCATGCTTGGCATGATTGTCGGAAAGAAAAAAGAAGAGGCCCTGCAGATGGGGAAAATCTTTATGAAAATGATCAAAGGCGATGCCAGCGAGGAGGAGATTGATTCTCTTGAGGAGGCATCGGCACTCCGCGATATCGCCCATATGCCGGCGCGTGTGAAGTGTGCAGTCCTTGGCTGGAGAACTTTAAAAGAGGCTTTGCTCGGTGAGGATGCGGACGATGATGACGATGAAGATGACGAGTAATAAAGTCGGAGGGGTTTTCATACACATATAGATAAAAATACACGATGCTTCTTATAGGATACGTTACGAATTTTGTGCAGTTTCTGGCTCTGTTAAAATTTTGGAGTCTTAATTGTGGCAAAGCGGAGTAAAATATAAGGAGTGTCGTGTATTTTTTTAGGGGTATAAAATAATATCGTAAAAAGTAGTTGACAGCGTTTGGGAAAGGGTGTATATTCATAACAACAGATAATTCCTACTAAAGAAGTATGAAAATAAGGGATTGAATCAGAGAGAGTAAATTGGAGGATAATAAAATGGCAAATATTTATGAAGGAACATTGGAACTGATCGGACACACACCACTGGTAGAGTTTAAACACATCGAGAAGAAGTTTGGCCTTGAGGCAAGACTTCTTGCAAAGCTGGAGTACTTTAACCCGGCAGGATCCGTTAAGGACCGTATTGCAAAAGAGATGATTGAGCAGGCAGAGAAGGACGGAAAATTAAAACCGGGCTCCACCATTATCGAGCCGACATCCGGAAATACAGGTATCGGACTTGCGGCAATCGCAGCAGCAAAGGGATACCGCCTGATCATCGTTCTTCCGGAGACCATGAGTATTGAGCGTCGCAACATCATCAAGGCATATGGTGCAGAGCTTGTTCTTTCCGATGGAAGCAAGGGTATGAAGGGAGCCATCGCAAAGGCAGAGGAACTTCACAAAGAGATCGCAGACAGCTTCATTCCGGAGCAGTTTGAGAACCCTGCAAACCCTGCAGCACATAAGAAGACAACCGGACCGGAGATCTGGGAAGATACCGACGGAAAAGTGGATGCATTCGTAGCCGGTGTCGGTACAGGCGGAACCATCACAGGTGTTGGTGAGTATTTAAAATCCCAGAACCCGGATGTAAAGATCGTTGCCGTAGAGCCTGAGACATCTGCAGTATTGTCTACCGGAAAGGCAGGTCCGCATAAGATTCAGGGTATCGGAGCCGGATTTATTCCAAACACACTCGATACCAAGGTTTATGATGAAGTAATCCCGGTTTCCAATGAAGACTCTTTCGAGTATTCCAAATATATTGCAAAAGAGGAAGGTGTGCTGGTAGGTATTTCTTCCGGAGCTGCATTAAAGGCAGCCATCGAAGTGGCAAAAAGACCGGAGTTTAAGGGAAAGACTGTAGTTGCCCTTCTTCCGGATAGCGGAGACCGTTATTATTCTACGGATCTGTTCAAAGATTAAGATAAAATTCGTAAAAAGTTCAGACTTTATTTATTCCGTTTTGCGGATGAATCCATTATAATATAGGCATGTGGAAACCAGAAAGGAAAGTCCATGTGCGGAGAGCTTCATGGAAATTTATTTCCGTGAAGCTCTTTTTATTTAAAACAATTGGGAAAGTTTGTGCTCCGCTAAGGCAGACACGAAATCCTTCGGACGCGTCCCTGCCAGACGGACACAAGCCGCGCCGCTGTCGAAACTTGAACGAACGCAAATCATCAAAGGAGCCACGCGGTCATTTTCTGCAGATTCTTGATTCTGGATGTTGAGCACGCCACAGGAAGCAGCAGCCCCAGCCACCACACGGGAGCCGCCCATCCATAAGTTTCGCAATTACGGATTCAAAAAGTCTGTAATTAAGAAAAGGACCATGGATTACTCCACAGTCCCATTTCTCTTATTTTAATCGTTTATTCCTTCTCCTGCAAGACCTCTTCATACTTTTTCAGTATCAATCCCTGAATCTGATCCCTTGTCGCGGAATTGATCGGATGTGCGATATCCCGGAAATCCCCGTCGCCGGCTTTTCTGCTCGGCATCGCAATAAACAATCCCTTTTCCCCTTCGATCACTTTGATATCATGTACGACAAATTCATCATCGATTGTGATAGATACCACGGCTTTCATCTTGCCTTCTTTTTCCACTTTGCGAATTCTAACGTCTGTAATCTGCATATGTATCCCCCTTCTAGTCTCTCCCTAGAGCATATATCTTTCGTTGTTTTCTGCAACAATCCGGACAGCATCGTCTCCGGAATAAAATGTATTTGCCCGAAGCGTTCCATGGCTCTCCACAATGCAGTTTTCTACATGCGTATTATCGCCAATATATGCATCATTCAAGATAATCGAATTCTTGATCACGCAATTTTTTCCTACAAACGCTTTCTTAAACAAAACAGAATTTTCTACCCTGCCGTTTATAATACATCCACTGGCGATCAGACTGTTGCTGACATCCGATCCCATATTGTATTTTGCCGGCGGAAGATCATCCACTTTTGAATAAATCTTCGGCTCTTCGCGGAAAAAGTACTTTCTCACATCCGGTTTCAAAAAGTCCATATTTGTACGGAAGTAATCATCTACACTTGCTATATTACTCCAGTAAGTGTTCAGTTTGTATCCGTATACGCGCTTTACATTGCGGTAACGCACCAGCACATCCGTAACAAAATCAAACCGGTTTTCCTCCGCCGATTTTTCGAGAATTTCGATCAGCTGTCTTCTTCGGATAATATACACTCCTGTGGAAATCGTATTGGATTGTGCTACCAGCGGTTTTTCCTCAAAATCCGTGATCCGGGAATCTTCATTCATACGGACGACTCCGAAACGGCTGACATCCGCATCCGCCGGCATATCCTTGCACGCAATGGTAATATCTGCTTTCTTTGCGATATGAAACTCCAGCAGGTCATTGTAATCCATCTTATACACACAGTCACCGCTGGATATGATCACATACGGTTCGTGACGGTTTTTCAGGAAATCAATATTCTGATACATGGCATCTGCCGTGCCACGATACCAGTCACTGTTTTCTGCCGTAACGGTTGGTGTAAACAGATACAGACCACCCTGTTTTCTTCCGAAATCCCACCATTTTGAAGAACTTAAATGTTCATTCAGTGAACGGGAATTATACTGTGTGAGTACCGCAACTGTCTGTACATGCGAATTGCTCATATTACTTAAGACAAAGTCAATGCAGCGGAAACTTCCGCCGACCGGCATCGCCGGAATCGCACGTTTTCTGGACAGTTCTCCCATCCGGTTGTTATTGCCACCCGCCAAAATAATTCCTACTGCTTTCATTTTCTGTCACCTGCCTTAATAATTACTTCGCCGCCTGCCAATACCCCGTCTGGATAATCTTCTTTTACTGTCACACCGGAAATGGCAGTGTTTTTGCCCACCTTTACATTCTCCGGAACAACAGAATCGTCTCCAATTGTTACCAGCCCAAACGAATAAACACTCTCGTTTAATTTGTTTGGTGCTGCTTCTCCTATTCCCAGTGTTACCCCATCTTCAATTCTGCAGTTTTCTGCAATTATGGATTTGTCGATCGTTACATCCCTGCCGATACTGGTATCCTTCATAATAATGGAATCCCGCACGACAGCCCCCGGTCCAATATATACGTTCGGTCCGATTACCGAATTGATCACCGCTCCATGGATCTCTGCTGCCTCCCCAATAATGCAGCGCTCCACTTTTGCCCCCGGTGCTATGTACTGCGGCTCAATCGTATCGCACTTCGTGTAAATCTTCCAGAACTCCTCATAGAGATTGAATTCCGGAATCAGATCAATCAGCTCCATATTGGCTTCCCAGTATGAGCCAAGTGTTCCCACATCCTTCCAGTAACCGTTGAACTCATATGCAAAAAGCCTCTTGTTGTTTTTGAAGCAATACGGAATAATATGCTTTCCGAAATCACAGCTCTGCTGATCTTTTAATTCGATAAGAGCATCTCTTAATACTTTCCAGGAGAAAATATAAATTCCCATGGATGCCAGATTACTCCGCGGTTTTTCTGGTTTTTCCTCAAAATCCTGAATCTTTTTGTTTTCATCCGCAATCACAATTCCGAAACGGCTTGCCTCCTCCATGGAAACAGGCATCGTCGCAATCGTCACATCCGCATGATTTGCCTTATGGAAGTCCAGCATAACCTCATAATCCATCTTATAAATATGATCTCCGGAAAGGATCAGAACATATTCCGGATTATAACTTTCCATATAGCGCAGATTCTGATAAATGGCATTGGCTGTACCAGTATACCATTCACTGTTATTGCTTCTCTCATACGGTGGAAGTACGGTCACTCCACCATTGTTCCGATCGAGATCCCACGGAATGCCGATGCCGATATGTGTGTTCAGCCGGAGTGGCTGATACTGCGTCAGCACACCAACCGTATCAATTCCGGAATTGATACAATTGCTGAGTGGAAAATCGATAATTCTGTACTTGCCGCCAAATGCTACCGCCGGCTTGGCGACGTCCGATGTCAGAACTCCAAGTCTGCTGCCCTGACCGCCTGCTAAAAGCATGGCTATCATTTCTTTCTTAATCACGTCATCACTCCTCGTCTGTTCTAAATATTATGTTTGTTTCTTACTATTACTGTAGTATATCATATTATCCTTTTATGTACAACAGTTTATACAAAAATGCTGAGTTTTTTTGTTGTTTTTTGGCAAAATGCACAATATATTTTCGGGTGCGCCTTTGGTTATAGAGTGGTATAATAGAAAAAAACTTTATTAAAATAGGTAGGTAATCCTGATGTATAAATTAAAATTTAATGACCCCATTCATATTCACTTTATCGGAATTGGCGGAATCAGCATGAGCGGACTCGCTGAAATTCTTCTGGAAAAAGGCTTTACTATTTCCGGGTCCGATGCAAAAGAATCCGATCTTACCCGCATGCTCGCATCCAAAGGTGCTCAGATTTTTTATGGACAAAGTGCTGAAAATATCATTCCCGGCATTGATCTGGTTGTCTACACAGCCGCAATCCATCCGGATAATCCGGAATTTGCAGAGGCCAGATCCCAGGGACTGCCAATGCTCTCCCGTGCAGAACTGCTTGGACAGATCATGGACAACTACAACAATTCCGTTGCCGTTGCCGGAACCCACGGCAAAACAACCACAACTTCCATGATCAGTGAGATTCTTCTTGCTGCGAAATCCGATCCGACCATCACTGTTGGCGGAATTCTTCCCTCTATCGGAGGAAACCTGCGTGTCGGTCATTCCGGAATCTTTGTTTCGGAGGCCTGTGAATACACCAACAGTTTCCTGAATTTCCGTCCAAAATACAGCATCATCTTAAATGTAGAAGCAGAACATCTGGACTTTTTCAAGGATATCAACGACATCCGTCGTTCTTTCCGTAAATTTGCCGGCAATACACTGGCAGACGGAGCAACCATTATCAATGGAGAAATTGCAGACCATCAGGAACTGACCGACGGACTTCCACAGCAGATCATCACCTACGGTTTTGATGATTCCTGTGAATATTATGCAGATAATCTGACATATGATGACAAAGCCTGTCCTTCTTTTACCGCCATGCACAACAAAGAGGCCATCTGTGAAATCAAACTTGCCGTTCCCGGACGACACAATGCCGGAAATGCCATGGCCGCCATCGCCCTTGCCTGTACCATGGGAATCAGCACAGATGCCATCATCAGAGGTCTGGACGCTTTCCACGGTGCCAACCGCCGTTTCCAGTACAAAGGAACCGTAGACGGTGTCACCATCATTGACGATTATGCACATCATCCGACAGAGATCCGTGCGACACTGACCGCCGCGCAGAAATATCCGCATAAGCGTCTGGTGCTGGTATTCCAGCCACACACCTACTCCCGCACCAAAGCTTTTCTGGATGATTTTGCCGAAGTACTTTCCATGGCAGATGTCATTGTTCTGGCAGACATCTTTGCTGCCCGCGAACAGAATACCTTCGGTGTAAGCTCGAAAGATATTCTGGAGCGCCTGACAGCCAAAGGAAAAGACGCGCACTATTTTCCTTCTTTTGAAGAGATCGAAAAGTTTTTATTAAAAAATTGTATGAACGGAGATCTGTTGATAACCATGGGAGCCGGAAATGTCGTAGAAATCGGCGAATCCCTCCTTGGAAAATAACTTATCCACATTATCCACATAGAAACGTTGATTCTTTCTTCGTTCTGTGTGGATTTTTTGTCTATATTTATCCACTCCTTTCCGTTTTGAATTTGTACGTTTTGGTGGACTTATCCACTTTATCCACAATGTTGTTCACAATCAGTATCCCCCTGATTACCAGGGATTTACGGGTGTTTTTCTTCTTCCATTTGGAAAATGATTGTGCTATAATCACAAATGCATAATAAGAAAGGTACTATGACATATGATAAACATTCAGCTGCACAATGATTGTCCAGCCACGGACACAATCGTTCCCAACCAGTTTATTGACCGCTTTATGCCGTCAGCAAACGGGGAATTTGTTAAGGTATATTTATATTTATTACGGTGCATCCATTCTCATGCATCAAATTGTACAATTTCTGAAATTGCTGACAAATTTAACAATACAGAAATGGACATTCAGCGTGCACTGCGTTACTGGCAGAAAGAAGGACTCCTCTCTCTGGAGGAAACCGCCGACGGTAAATTGTGCGGAATCGGTCTTCTTCCGTTTCCGGAAGATTCCACAAACACGGAAGAGGCATCTTCCTCTCCTGCCCCGTCTGCTGTTTCTTTGGAAGAAACACCAGCATCCGCTGCAGGGGAAAACGTTTCTTGCTCCCAGCCTGCGAATCAGCCGCAGGAACCGCAGATCCGCCATTATACGCTGGATGAAATCGCAGAATTTCAGAAAAATCCGGATATTCAGGAAATGCTTTTTGTCGTGGAAACCTATATCCGGCATCCATTCAGTGAGAATGATATCAACACGATCTTATTCTGGCATGAAGATCTTCACTTTTCTGCCGAACTGATCGTCTATCTGGTGGAATATTGCGTCAGCAAAGGACATACAAATCTTCGTTATCTGAATAAAGTGGCACTGGCATGGCATGAGAAAAAAATTACTTCTGTGGAACAGGCCAAAAGTGAAGCCGCCGTCCGCAGCAAAGCGTACTACGCCGTCATGAAAGCTTTCGGCATCACAGGAAGAAACCTTATCGATTCCGAAACAGCCATGATCCGCAAATGGACCAAAGAATACGCTTTTGATCTGTCATTGATCCAGGAAGCCTGTGCCCGCACCATTTCCAGTACCGGTCAGTCAAGTTTCAGTTATGCCGATTCTATTCTGACCAGCTGGTATAACGACAAGGTACATTCTCTGGAAGATGTCAAACGCCTCGACGCCACCCATCAGCAAAAGAAAAAGGAGAGAGCCGCAGCGAAAGCAAATGCAGCCGCTTCTCCGAAGAAAAACAATTTTAATAACTTTGAATCCCGTGAAAATGACTATAAGAGTCTGGAAGCCATGCTTTTAAACTCTCCGATCCGGTCATAATCACTCCCATATCATCTGTTGAGCAATAAAAGGAGAATCAAATGCCGCTTTCCAATGCACAGTATGATGAGATCATGCATGAATACGATGAGCGCCAACTGCATAACCGTCATATTCTCGAAACACGGCGTGCGGAGGTTTTAAAAAAGCTTCCCCGTCTGAAGGAAATTGATGCAAGTGTTGCATCTTCTTCCGTCCGTCAGGCGCGTCTGCATCTTGATGGAGACACCAATGCACTGGCCTCCTTAAAGCAGGAACTAAGTGCCCTGTCTCTGGAACGGCAGCAGCTCCTTACTGCAAGCGGGTATCCGGCAGACTATCTGGACCCGGTTTATACCTGTCCGGATTGCAAAGACAGCGGGTATATCGACGGGAAAAAATGCCACTGTTTTAAACAGGCAATTATCAATACCGTCTATGCCCAGTCCAACATTCGCCAAATACTCCGTATTGAAAATTTTGACAATTTCCGCTACGATTTTTATTCGAAAGAGGAAAAAAATCCGCTGACAGGACTTTCTTCTTATGAAACCGCACAAAAAGCGGTGCGGGAATGTCATTATTTTATTGACGATTTTGATCACAAGCCAAAAAATCTGCTGTTTTACGGAAAAACCGGTGTCGGAAAAACTTTTCTGACAAACTGTGTTGCCAAAGAACTTCTTGACCACGGATATTCCGTAATTTACTTTACAGCATTTCAATTATTTGATATATTAAGCAAAGGTGTGTTTGAAAAAGATTCCGATGCAATTGCCACACACCAGAATATTTTCGACTGCGATTTGTTAGTCATCGACGACCTGGGAACAGAACTGATTAACTCTTTTACCTCTTCCCAGCTGTTTTTGTGTGTGAATGAACGGCTGATCCGGCAAAAATCCACCATTATTTCTACCAACCTGAGTGTGGAACGGATCAAGGAGTCCTATTCTGAACGAACATTTTCACGTATTTTAGATTCCTATACTTTTATCAATCTGTTCACAGAAGAAGATATCCGCAAACAGAAACGCACACGTATCATTTCCAGATAATACCCCATAGTTATGGGTCTATTATATGCATATATGTTTATCAATTAATTTAAACCTGGAGGAAAATCATGCCAAACGACGAAAGAATTTTGGAAACCATGCCAACCGGTACTCTCGGACTGATTCCGACTGCAAGCTGTATGGAATTAGGGAAAAAAGTAGACAGCTATCTGTCCACCTGGAGAGAGCATCGCGAACACGAGCATCACAACGATATTGCTTTCAAGGAATATCACAAAGAGAGCTACATCATCGAGCCTCATATTCCACGATTTGGTTCCGGAGAAGCGAAATGTGTTATCAATCAGTCTGTCCGGGGCTATGACCTCTATATCATGGTAGATGTTACGAACTACAGCATGACCTATTCACTCTGCGGACATACCAATCATATGTCTCCAGATGATCACTTTGCGGATTTAAAGCGTGTCATTGCTGCGGTCGGCGGAAAAGCCCGCCGTATCACTGTCATTCTTCCATTCCTGTACGAAAGCCGTCAGCACAGAAGAACTGCCCGTGAATCTCTTGACTGCCCATTAGCACTGCAGGAGCTTTACAATATGGGAATCGACAACATCATCACATTTGATGCTCACGATCCTCGTGTTATGAATGCGATTCCTCTGAATGGCTTTGAGAATGTAATGCCTTCCTATCAGTTCATCAAAGGTATCTTAAAGAACGTAAAGGATCTGACCATTGATGCCGAGCATCTGATGATCATCAGCCCGGACGAAGGTGCCACCAACCGTGCAATTTACCTTGCAAACGTACTTGGCATTGATATGGGTATGTTTTACAAGAGACGTGACTTCAGCCGTGTCGTAGACGGACGTAACCCGATCGTTGCCCATGAATTCTTAGGCTCCAACGTCGAAGGCAAAGATGTACTGATCATTGATGATATGATTTCCTCCGGCGAAAGCATGATTGACACTGCACGTGAATTAAAGAAGCGTAAAGCAAACCGTATTTTCGTTGTTTCTACGTTCGGATTATTCACAAACGGACTTGCTTCTTTCGATAAAGCATACGAAGAAGGCCTGATTTACCGTGTAGTAACCACAAACCTGATTTATCAGACTCCGGAGCTTCTCTCCCGTGAGTACTATATCAGCTGCGATATGAGTAAATATATTGCATATATCATTGATACTTTAAATCATGATTCTTCTATCAGCGATCTGTTGAATCCATACGATCGTATCAAGAATTATGTAAAGAAGTACAACGATGCAAAAAATGCGTAATTATTTCATGACAATCTCATAAAAAAACGCAGACGAAAAGCGTGTGAAAATTTTCTGGTTTTCACACGCTTTTGTTCTGCATTACAGCCCTGAACTATTTCTTTTCATCCTCGATGATATGCCCGTTGTCAAGATTCGGCTGTATAAACATTTCCCTTGCATATTCCATTAAAATTTCAGAATACTCTGCTGTATGCTCGTTACGCTTCATAATCTGTGCCAGATGCACCCCGTGTTCTACCCACGCTTTGCCGTCTGTAGCGGCGTTTAACATCATAGGCTGTAGATTGTCCATCACACGCGCAAACTTTGCTTCTGGCGTCTTCTGCGCCTCAAATTCAATCCAAAGATCATACAGCATCTTTCCCTGTTCTTCCGGAAGAAGACCATAAATCCGGTCGGCCGCTTTTTTCTCCCGGTCAGCCTGTGTCTTCTTTCCCTCCTCATCATAAGCATAAGTATCTCCGGCATCAATCTCCACCAGATCATGGATTAAAAGCATGCCGATTGTATGAAGCACATCAATCGGTTCATTCGCATACTCACTGAGCAGCATGGTCATGATCGCCATATGCCAGGCATGCTCCGCATCATTTTCCTTTCGCCTGCCATCCGATAAATAGGTTTGTCTCCCAATAAATTTTTCCCTGTCAATTTCCCGGATAAAAGCAAACTGCTGGTCTAAGCGCTTTTTTGTGTTTTCGTCCATATTGTTTTCCTCTTTTCTATTTCTAATTTCATGCTCACCTGATTTTGAAAAGGAAGTGACCTCCATGATGGCTCTGTCACTCCCTTCCAATAGTGTTATTATTTTGTTTTTATTCCTGCTCATCCAGTACGGATGTACAGTGCGGACATCTGGTTGCCCTGATATCAATTTCCGAATAACAGAATGGACATTTTTTTATTGTCGGGTCCGGCTTTTCTTCCTCCATACCTGCTAACGTGCTCAGTTTTTCTGTGATCCGGTTGATAACTTTCAACATAATAAAAATCACAAGTGCCGTGATCAGAAAATTGATTACTGCAGTAATAAAATTGCCATAATGCAAAACCGGTGCATTTTCTCCTGTTCCAAGCGTAACCGTAAGGTAAGAAAAGTCCGTGCCTCCGAAAATTCCCAGGATCGGAGTCAGGATATCTGCATTCAGAGATGTCACAATAGACGTAAATGCGCCGCCGACAATAACACCGACCGCCATATCCATCACATTTCCACGCAGAATAAACTTCTTGAACTCTCCAAAGAATTTGCTTTGCCTTTTCATTGGTAAAAAACCTCCTTATTTTTTCCCGAAGTGAAACAGTCCTTTCTTCTCATATGGCTCGCTGGAACTTCCTGTCATCTCATATCCGATCTCATGAATGGCTTTCTTTGCCCACGGAATATCAATCGGATCTTCGCTGATGATTACAGTCTCTCCATCACGTGCGGAAGAACTTACTTTTTTCACTTTAAAATTTTTGCGGATCACTTCATTCATATGGGATTCACACATGCCGCACATCATACCGTCAATTTTTAATGTTGTTTTGATCATTGTGTCTACTCCTTTTGTAATATCTGAAAGATTTTTATTTTTGCATCAGGTTTCAAATGATGCATAGAAATTTATAATATCCAAACATGTTATAGATTCCTTTATTGCATTATTTTTTATTTTCACGCTTATATTATACCCCCACAGGGTATTTGTCAAATATTCTCTGGTAAGGCGATATTTTTTCTCATTGCGTGTCATGCAATAAAAGTTATGATGGCATTTGGGGGACATATGCAATTTTTCTCGCTTTCTACGTCCCTCTTTTTTTCCTCTTTGGGACATATATGATTTTTCCTGCCTTCTATGTCCCTGACTTTTCCCTCTCTAGGACATATGCAATCTTTCTTGTCTTCTATGTCCCATTACTTTTCAAAAACAGGACATAGCACTGAGCTTTTTGTTTATATGTCCCGCTACCTTTCGAAAGTGGGACATTTCAATAAACTTTTTGTCTATATGTCCCCTTGGCTTTGGAAATTGGACATTTCAATAAATTTTTTGCTCATATGTCCCATAACTTTCAAAAATTATACTCAGAACCATCTTTTCTCTTAAGCTATTTCGAATTTTCTGCATAAAAACATATAACATGTTTTTTCTCTGGTTGTAAATATGAGACCGTTATGCTACCATATTATCATTTCTAAATGTGCTGTTTCATTAGTCCCTATATCTGTTATAGAAACCGGAGGCCTAAAATGTCTGATTTAAAACCATTTGATAAAATAACTTTTGAACAATATGAGGCTCTTTCAGAAGATATCCATATTGAAATATTCGAAGGAATTCTTTATGATATGGCAAATCCTTCACAGGAACACCAAACCATTTCCATGGAACTTTCCACTACGATCAACAATTATATTAAAAAGAAACATGGTTCTTGTCGTGTTTTTAGTGCCCCTTTTGATGTAAAGCTAAACGATTCGCCATTGACAATTGTCCAACCGGATCTGATGGTTATCTGTAATCCCGACAAACTCGACGGAAAACGCTGTAATGGTGCACCTGATTTTATCATTGAAATCGTCTCTCCTGGAAATCCCGCCGATGATTACATCCGAAAACTTTACTACTATAAAAATGCCGGTGTACGTGAGTACTGGATCGTTGATCCCCGCCGCCGGACAATTACTGTGAATTTTTTTGAACAAAATATTTTAAATATTCAATACTCATTTGATGCTACTATTAAAGTGAATATTTATGATGATCTGTATATTGATTTTTCTGAGATTGATGCGATGTTAAATTGATGAAAAATAAAAATTGTCCAGAGCAGTATATCTTTGTTGTATAATGCCATTATTGCCATCCCTCCAAAGAAACTGCCCGGGACAAATTCCATTGCTGTCTTTGTAACCCTTTCCCGGAAATTTTCTTTTAACTACACGTTTCAATTCATCTACAACATACGATGACAACACAAGCTGATGGTGTGTAAATATATAATTCATCATTGCATCCATCTTTACACCGGGAAATAGCAATGCTGATATCAACACATTGGTATCAAGCATAATTCTCATTCACTTCACCACACTTTCTTCCCTAAGTTCTTTAATCATTGTCATTACATCATCATCATCTTTGAGTCCAAGTCTTTCTGCTTCTCCTGCAAATGCTCTCTGAGCTTCACGCAATGCATCCATAGAAGAATTCATCATATATATTCTTCCAGATTCTTCCACAAACAAGATTTTATCACCATTCTTAATCCCGAGTTTCTTTCGGATTTCAATAGGTATTGTCACCTGCCCTTTTGACGTCACTTTTGCCAGTTCCATATAAAAACCTCCTTTCGCGGTAATACATTCCTTACTTTTCTTACAATGTAATTATATCCAGTTTTTATGAATTTATCAATTTCAATTTTCTATATTCTGAAAGAAACTAAAAAATCCCATCTGCTTTCACAGATGAGATTTCCATTACAAATTTACTTCACCGACTCCTATTTTTTCATTCCTGTCCAAAATAAAAATCATCAATCATTCCCCAGCCGTCTGCTGCATGATCTACATATACGCCTATTTTTACATCTCCTTTTGTACATTTAATATTGTCAATGGTTACCTTCTTCCAATCCTGCCAGCCATCCAATTCTACCAATCCAGAAACATACTTCTTTCCATCTGCTATAACATATAAATATATCTCTGCATTTTTTCCTACTTCATCTCCCTGTATATACACCGATGCTTTATATGTCTTCTTTTTATTAAGTTTCTTTTTTGAAATTGTCTGCTCCAGTCTAAAGTGATGTTTATATGTCGACCAAAAATGAAACGTATAATCCCCGGAATGACAGTCATCTTCTTTATCCCAGATTCCAACGGGGTCCTCCGTATAATAATCCAGCTTATCCATTCCGGTTCCTTTATATTTCCACATCGAAAAATCAGAACTTTCAAATCCTGGGTTTCTCACTAAATTTTTTGAGGTTTTGGCATAAGTGCCATCTACATTAATTATTAATATAGATACGATTAACAGTATCGTAATTTCTATTTTCCTTTTCATTTTTCTCCTTTGCAAAGAATAGTGGAATCTGTTCCACATTGTACTACCACGCTCTTGCCTTTACCACAGCTGAAAAACTGCTGTATTCTTTTACACCATTATTCATTATATATGACCTTACTTTAAAATAACAGGTTTTCTTTTTCGAAAGTTTCTTATATGTATAACTGTTTTTTGACGTATCTGCTATTTTTTTATATTTTCCGTTTCCAACTTTGCAATATACTTCAAAACCATTTACCGTATTGGCTCGATCCCATTTTAACGATATTTTCTTTCCATAAATTGTTCCGCGCAGATTATATGGTTTTGCAACAGAATATGTTGCTTTCAATGTGTAATTTTTACCAATTGCATCCCAGTAATAGTTTGTTATTTTTATATAATATATATTCCCCGCCTGTGCTGAAATTCCTTTTAACTGCAATGATTTATTATCCTTGAGTTCAATTGTCTGACTGCTCAATTCTTTATACTCACCATTTATATATTGATACACAGAAACGCTCCAGCCATTACCATTATCTACATACTCATGTCCGAAGTTTAATTTAATATATCCTTTTTTTGTGGCTGTAATTTTCCAGAAATCTTTATCATTATTACTATTAAGCGTACCATTATGTACCTTTCCCACCATTAAATCTGTAGCGGTTTTATAACTGTCATTTTCTTCCTTTTCATAATAGCCCGATTGTAGAAATGTATTTCGAAGAACATATTCTTTGCCAATCTCTTCCCAATAATAATGTGTTATTTTCACATAATATACACCATTCGAAACTGCACCAATATATGGTAATTGGTACACCTCACTATCTTTTTGCTCAATAATTTCATTGCTCAATTCCTGATATTCACCATTTGCATAACGATATATTATAACATTCCATCCACTTGAATCTTCTGCATATGTATGTTCAAATGTAAGTGCTATTTTTCCATCACCGCTTGAAATAATTCTGTAGATATCAACATCACTTTTATTATTAAGTGTCCCTGTATACGTTGAATTCATTCCCATTTCAGTTGCACTGCTATAAGAATTATTCTCTTCCTTCTCATATTGTTCTGATCTAGTAAATGTTGTTTTTATTGTGTATTTTTTATTTACAGCATCTCCATAATATCCTTTTACTTTTATATAGTATTTGCATCCCTGCTGTGCACCTACAAAGGGTAATTCTATATTCTCATTATCCTTTAATTGAATTACTGTATCACTTAATTCTAAGTATTCTCCATCTTGATACTTATAAGTAATTACCTCCCATCCATCACTACTATCTCCATATGTATGTCCAAAATGTATAGATAATTTTCCGTTTGAATCTGGGGTCAACTTGTAAAAATCAACGTCATCACGGTCTGCCAGAACATCTGAATAACTTCCATTTATATCCAAATATGTTGCTGTATCATATGAATCATTTCCATCTATAATTTTCGTTTCTTCCTTTGCATAAACAGGTATTGCAACTCCACAAATGCTTCCGATCACCATAATCGAAGCTAATATCGCGCTATATAATTTTTTCTTCATTCTTGTTCCTCCTTAAAATTTTATCTGATTTTATTGTAACATTCCTGATATTTCTATCAATATGTGCCCTTCATTGTGCCTTTTATTTTTAGGTCTAAAGTACCAATTTTTTCGCGTGAAGGGCCAGAGAAATGTTTTGTTATTACCACAGCTTATAGTCACGCAAAACAGTTACTGTAAATTTTTTGAACAGAATATTTTAAATATTCAATATTCCGTTGTCGCTACCATTAAGTTAAATATTTATGATAATCTGTATATTGATTTTTCTGAAATTGATGGATGTTAAATTCATGAAAAATAAAAATACCGCCCCCAAAAGTTAGATTTTTAGATCTAACTTTTTTGGAAGCGGTACAAACATTTTTCTTGACTGGTTTTTCTTTAATTAAAACCTTATTTTACAGCCCTTTCAATACCATTAACAGATTGTAGAACAAATTACTGGATTGTTACCGGAATATAATCCGTTGCGTCTACAGGTTTTCCACTATTATAAGCAAAAAGATCATTCCAGTCGTTTGTCCTTTCATCTGCAGAAATAATTGGCGCATACTTAATGGAAAATTCGGATACTTCCGACAGATCAAGGTGTTTTAAATTATCCTTATCAATTTCTATTATGTATCCCGCATTACTTGGTCGAACATAACTGTTTCCACGTAAACGATACTCTTTCCCTGCAATCTTTACCATAAAGTTACAATCATAAAAACCAAAACCTTTTTCAAATGAACTGTTCTCTGTTAATGTAAGAACGATTTTATTATTTTCTTTTTCATATACAGCAGATGAAATAGAGCCTTCACGATCTTTCTCTAAGTTGGCACTTAAATTATCCAGTTTATCACCTGCAGCTGTATATAATGTTTTTCCACTGACCGATTTTAATTCTACTTTTTTAGAATTTGTAAGCGAAGTATCGTGAACCCGAATATTCATATCTCCAATTGACCATGAATAAGACCAATTCTTCTGATTGATTTGTTTTCCATCTACATATACGCCAAGATCGTCTCGGATTTCCTGATACGTTGTATAAGACATCCACTGATAAACAGGAACCTCAAATGAAACATATTGACCATCCTGTGAAGTATATGCATTTTTAATCCCATCCGATACCGTCATGAGTGAACAGTCAAATGTTTCCAATGGATTTCCAACAGTATCTGTAATCTCTGTACCAGCATAATATAACGAATAATTCACAGTTGAATCATCCAATGCCTTATTTAAAGACAACTTAATACATGCAACATAAGGACCTGACTTTTCACCGGTTTTGCTCATCAATTCCATTTTGCTGATCCTGATATCGTTCAGTGTTTGACCATTTTTCTTTATTGTAAAGGCCGCAGCCGAAGTGACAGTTGTCTGGTCAAGTTCACTTCTAAGATACAAATAAACAGTATCCTTTGCCTTATTAATGTAAACATCAGATACATATACCTTATTTTTCACAACACTCGTTGCCGTGTCCCTGTCAAATGCAATTTTTGTCGGGGTATCCGATACTTTTCCATCACAGTCAATAACACTATAGGTTGTTAATCCATCACTGGTAGCGTGATCCATAATTTTATAGTCTACTGTATGTTCCCCGGCATCGGTGATCTTTAAGAAATCGTAATATTCCGTAGGAACCATTTCATGTGTTTGCTCATTCACGACACCCAAATGTCCGTGAAGAACCGCCTCTGTCGTAGCATCCCAATTCGTATTATAATCTGTTACAAGATTGTAGATCTTTGCAGGTTTTTCCTCAGATGCCACACCATCTTTTAATTTGTAAGTTATAGTTATTTTCTGATTCTCTTTATCTGTCACAACTTTCGGATACCCATCTGCGAACCGACTATCCGTAACATAATTTACCTTCGGAACATCCGGAGTACTTGGATTTTCGCTGCTTCCACCTGAAGTTGAGCCTCCACTTGTAGAAGATCCACCACTGGAGGAACCGCCACCCGAATTATTATCATTACTGATATTGGTATCCGTTGTTGTCTGACTATTGTTATCCGCATTTGTTTTTGGAGGTGTAACATTATCCTTGACATTGATCTTTGCGTCTTTTACTGTAACAACCGTATCATTTGCATTGACATTAATTGCCTCAACTTTGCCTTCCCCCTGAATCTTTGTTCCGGCTGCATTTAAAGTCGCTTCCTTAATACTTGAATTCTTATCTGCCTCAACAACTGCATTCTTTGCTGTATCCGCTACTACCAATGTATTTACCGTTGCATCTGTCAGTGTGACTTTCAGATTTTCACCTATAATATTAACGGCGCCAACGGTTCCCACAATATTTACATCATTAGAACCATCATTGATATAGACCATACTGACTTTCGCATCACCTTTTACCTTGATGCTGACCTTGTTGTTCACTTGACGGATCACCATATCCGAAATATCCGAAGTCCCGGTAATAATAATGGAATTTTCTCCACCGCCACGGACAATCGTCTTTCCGGTAACGGTAACATTATTTAAAACAACTTCTTTGTCAGCAACACCATCTCCGATCACAAGGTCTCCTGTGATTTTTGCATCATTCAATGTTACTGGTTTATTAATGACTACATTTCCCTTTTTCAGCTTGGCATCAGATTTAGATACGACATTTGGAAATTTCTGATTTAAGAATGTTTTTAAACTTTTCTTTGTCAGTTTTGTCGCTGCTATCTTCTTTCCCAACACGTTTTTGGTGCTTGTCTCAGAAATTTTTGCAAGAACTGATGCGACATACTTATTGGTCGCTTTTTTAGTCGGATGCAATTTCTGGTTACTATCCGGCTTTACCAATCCCGCATTGACGGCAATAGACATCGTCTTATAATACGGACTGCTTTTCTTGACATCCTTGATCTGTATCACGTCATCACTTGTCTGTGTTGCACCAATGAGTTTTTCTACCTGTTGCAGCACGTATGCCCGTGTTACATAGTTTGCTGTTTTCTTTGTCTTTGCATATGCACTCTCCGGCAACACAACCGTTGCAACCATCGCAAATGCCAGACATAAAGCAACAATCTTTTTCAATTTGTTATTCATCTCCATAAACCTCCTTTATTATGTATATACAATTTTATTATAACCTTTCCAGCCCGACAAACAATATGTGCCCTCTATTGGTCCTTTACTTTTTTAGAGAATCCATACTATAATAAACTGAACAGTTCTCTAATCTTTCCCTCTCTGATGCATAATCTGACTTATCTTGATATTAAAATACTTTCTTTTAAAAAAAGTAGGTAATTCTATTAGATTTTGTATTATAATATGAAAATTGGCAGTGCCTTTTACTTTTCCAAAACATCGCTGTAACAACCAAAAGCCAGCAAACTCCAACGAGCTACTGACTTTTATCTACCCACAATTTTTCCATTCCCTTTTAAATCACTTTGTCGGTCTTGCCATAAGTGCTCCCTCTTCCGCACCATAGTCACTGTCTCTGGTCGCCCAAAGCGGTTCAATCCACGGTTCTCCATTTTTATCAAACCGATAACACACATAGCCTGTAAGCATTTCCACATGATAGGTTGTTGCATACGGATGAGAAGAATCTTCCGATTTGAATACAATATCTCCCGGATTGAATTTCATTTGCTTTAACTTTTTCCATGAAAAACCGCCTTTCAACAGTTTTCCATGATCTCTGCACCAGGCAGATTCTGTTTTTGTAGTTCCCGGATAAGCTGCACTTCCAAAATTGACTTTTGTATAGGGCTTATAGGCTTTCCACACCAGCGAACTGCAATCATAATATCCCGTTTGTCCGCGTTTTGCCTGACTGTATTTCCAGTTTTTTCCCATATAACTGGCTCTGGCACAAACTTTTTTGATCTGTGCGGTCGTAACGGATACGACACAACCAACATATTGATCACCAAGTTTTGCCGAAATCAATACATTTCCAATCTTCTTTCCTTTTACCACACCATTTTTGCTTACAGATGCAATTTTGGAATCAAAAGATTTCCAGACAATTTTTTCCGAACACCCTTTCACTCTGAGTTTTTGGGTATGTCCTTTTTCCAGTAAGCATCCATAACTTGAAAGATCCACCACTTTTGCTTTTACAGGAATTACAAATGTTTTTCCTTCAATTGTGAACATGATTTTCATTTTACAGCTCTTTGTTGCCTCAATTGACAACTCAATGGTATTGTTCCGCAGTTCTGCACTCACCCACACATCATCTGTTCCATCTAACGATGATGTGTACTGAAAAGAGGTATGCCGCTCGTATTCGTCCAATAGCTCTGTGCTGTTCACCGGAATATTAATATCTGCCCGCTTATAGTAAGTATTTTTTGTGTCCTGATATGACCTTGGCAAATAGGCCGTTATGGATGACTTTTTTAGCGTAACTCCGCTCATATCCGGATGAATGATGAGCGTAATTTTAGCATAAAAAATATCTTCCTCATTCTCATCGTGGCCGTAGACAAAAATGTTTTCTTCCCCCTTTGCCTTGACTGTGAAGGTTCCATTTGCATCCATTGTAATCAGTTCCGAATCATCCATGGCGGATGTTAAATATTCGTATTCCACGATCCTGCTGCTGTCCCCTGTGACAACAATTCGACCAGTATCTCCGACACAAACTTCCACCTTGATCTGGTCATCATCGGCAACTGTGATGTCACGCACAGCCGCCGATGCTTCGGTATGTTTTCCGAATGTAACAAGCAGGCATAAAAATACAAAACACAGGTATTTTATCGTTTGCTTCATTTATTCACACTGCTTCATTACTTGATGGTAATCGTTTTTCCTTTCTTATCAATCATGTATGACTTTCCATTCTTCATAACACAAGCTAATCCATTTTTAAAGTTTAGTGCATAATCATATGTACACTTAATGACTTTTTTCCCTTTTTTATTAATGAATCCATACTTATAAGTTTTTCCATCCTGTACGCACGCAAGCCCATCTGAAAACTGGAATGCCTGTCCATATGATGGTTTAATAACTATTTTTCCTTTTTTATTGATATACCCATACGCATTTTCAAATGTTGTTGGTCCTACCCAATATGATGCCAGGCCTTCCGAAAAACTCTCTACCTGATACCATTTGGATGAAGGCTTGATAACTACCTTTCCGCTCTTGTTAATATATCCATACTTATCATTTCTGCGAATTATTGCATACCCATCTGAAAAATTTTCTCTTTCTAAATCATCTTTATATTTTACAATAGTGTTTCCATTTGCATCAATTAGTTCTTTATAATCATTTTTTATTACAAATGCACGTCCCTCCGAAAATGGATATGCCCAACTATACTTTGCTGGAATCACAAGCTCTCCGCTTGTATTAATATATCCAAACTTATCTTTAATTTTTACAGGTGCAAGACCATCTGAAAATCCATAAGCCATTGAATATGTCGTATCAAATGCCGGCTCCCCGTTTTCTGTAATAAAAAAGAATTCTTTTTTTGTGCTGACTGCTGCAAGTCCATCCGAAAATTCTGATACACTCTCATACTTTAATGGAATTGCCAGTTCTCCCTTTGAATTAATAAAACCTGATTTACCATTTTTTCTCACCTGTGCAAATCCATTTGAAAATTCGGATGCCTCATTATAAACAGCTTTTACAATAACTTTTCCGTTTTTATTTACATAACCATATTTTTCTGTTTTTGCATCCATATATCGATACAAGATGAAACTTTCAGTAGTTTCACCAGTAACTTTTTCAGGTATCTGTATAATGGATACTGCCATTATCACACATAAAAACATACAAACAAAATTTTTCATTATTTTTTTCATTAAAAATTTCCTCCTTGACACAGTTTTCACTCTGATACTTTATTTAATCTTAATTTGTTCATTTGCTTTTTTATTTGTTCCATCTGTAGAAATTGCGGTAATTATTACTGTTTTTCCCTTTCCTGCTTTCTTTTCTATCATCTTACTTAATCTGTAATTATGGTAATACAATCGCCTTTTTTCCAGTTTTGTCAATATAAAATGCCTTTCCGTTTTTTTCCACATAAGCAAGGCCATTGCAAAACATTGATACACGATCATAAACCGGTTTAACTACTGTTTTACCCTTTTTATTAATAAATCCATATTTGTTTTTCACCTTTACATAAGCCAGGCCTTCCTGAAAAATAGAGGCATCTGTATACTTTGGCTGAATAACAATTTTGCCTTTATTGTTGATATATCCTATCTTTCCCTTCTTATCATATACAATGGACATTCCCTCATAAAAGTCATCCGCATAAGTAACGGATGCATTTAATATAAAAGCGGTTTTACCTTTTTTATCGATATACCCAAATTTATTCTTTTGGTAAAATGATGCAAGTCCTTCTGAAAAATCCATATAATCACTGTCATCATTTTTTATTTTTTTTGATATTTTAACTTTACCTGCTTGATTAATATACTGAACTTTGTTTCCATGCCTTACCTTTGCCAGTCCATCGGAAAATGAATATGCATCGTCATACTTCGCTTTAATTACCATTTTTCCCTTCTTATCAATATATCCATATTTTCCATATTTCCCCGATTTTGTTCTTACACATGCCAAACCTTCAGAATATGCACTCACGCCAATATATTCAGGTGCAATGACAATATTTCCCTGTGTATTTACATATCCCCATTTTTCATCTTCTGTTTCTACAGATGCTAAACCTTCTGAAAAATCGCCACACATCCTATAAACAAGTGGAACTACTACTTTTCCTGTTTTATCAATAAATCCCCATTTTCCATCACTATTCTGCACTGCTGCCAGTCCATCGGAAAAATCACACACTGTATCATATGCAGGATCAATTACAACTTTGCCATTCTTGTCCACAAAGCCACACAAATCTGTTTTTGAATCCACGTATGAATATAATGGATTTTGTTCTTTTGCCTGTACCGAAAAACTTGGTATACAGACGATTATTATCATGATACTCATTACAAATGCAAAATCACATATAATTTTATTTATTGTTGTTTTTCTCATATTCCTTTTCTCCTATAAAACAAATATCCCTATTTGACTTCAAACATTATTTGCCCTGCTTTATTAATGAAATACGCTTTTCCATCCTTTCTCACATAACATAATTCATTTGAAAATCCCCATGCCTCATCATATATGGCTGAGATAACCATTTTACCCTTCTTATTAATAAATCCATATTTTCCTTTTTCCTGTACACAGGCTAATCCCTCCGAAAAATCATATGCTGACTCATATTTAAGTGGAATAACAGTTTTTCCTTTCGTATTTATATAACCATATTTTTCGCTATCTTTTGCCCAAACAGCAAGTCCTTCTGAAAAATATCCCACCCCATATCCTGTTGGCTTAATTACTACCTTTCCTTTTTTGTTAATAAATCCAATTTTTCCTTTATAGGAAAAATAAGCATATCCCCCAGAAAACTCCATAACATCTGTTCCCTTTGGAGCCTTAAACAAAAACTTTCCTTTGGTGTTTATAAATCCGGGTTGCCCCTTTTTTACTACAAAAGCTTTTCCCTCTGAAAAAACATAAGCATAATCATATATGGGCTTAATTACCAGTTTACCTTTTTTATTAATATACCCATATTTTTTACCAATTTTTACTGCCGCAAGATTTTCACTAAATGGATTTGCATCTTCATATACAGCAGAAAATGCATTTTTCCCTTTTGTGTTAATAAATTTATATTTTTCTTGATTTTTTACAACTGCATATCCACACGAAAAGCTACTCGCATATTCATATTTAGGCTGTACAACAATATTTCCATTTTCACTAATATATCCATATTTATCATCTTTGCTTACGAGCGCCATTCCATTATTAAAATCATATGCCTGATCATACACGGGATCAATCATTACCAATCCCCCGTCATTTACAAATCCATATTTTCCGGTATTTGGACTCATATATAAATATAAATTTTCCTTTGTTGCTGCTAATGTTTGTATTGGTGCGACCTCTGTACAAACTGAAAGTAACAACACCCCACACAATATTCCCCCTATAACTTTCTTAATCCACTGCTTTTTCATAGCTGGTCTCCTTTTAAAATATAGATGACAATACATTCTTTGGTGACTTTGGCTTCTTATTATACGCCCAGATATGAGAACGTCCTCCTACCGTTGCAGAATAATGCTTCAACTGAGCATCAGTGACCAGACAAAATCTTCCACCAGCCTTACGTGGGCAGGTATCAAAGTGATAAAAACCACCATTTACATATGCCATATTCCACCAGTGATGTCCATACCCCTGCACACGCGTCACCTCAATATTTGGAATTCCGGCACGCGTGAGCAATGCTCTGGACACACAGTAGTAAGTGAAACAATCTCCGCGTCCATAACGCAAACCGTTAGAAGCTTCTTTCTCCCAGCTTGATTTGTTTGAATTTCCGGTATAAGCAATATGACCTCTTGTATAATTGTAAATAGCAGTCGCTTTTTTCTGATTGGACCAGTCTTTTTTTATAATACGTCCCAGTACCGTATCTGCCATCTGATCAAGAGAATCGTTCACACGTACCGCAATTTTTGCAGTTTTTTTGCTGACATTTCCAGCTTTATCCTCTGCCATATAGGTAATCGTATAGGTACCCTTTTTCTTGAAATTCACCTTACTGGTATCCACTTTCAGTGTTACCTTTGCATCGCGGTTATCTTTTACACCTACATATTTGAAATAATCATACGTTTTTTCCTGATCACTGTATACTGTCTGATATGGGATATTTCCGTTGTAACTGTTCTTTCCAACAAATCCGCTGATCACCGGTGCCTTTTTATCCGGTGTCGCGTAATCACTGCTCAATTTTCCACTGGCATAACGATAGGTGCTCACCATACCTTTTGCATATACCTGAAGTTTCTGACATTGAAACTCCGGGAGATCCCTTTCGGTTTTGCCTGTGAGTTCAAAACTTTTTGAAAGTGATACGGTCTTTCCAGCTTTTAGATTCTTTGCCGTAAATGTCAGAGTTTTTCCATCGGATTTTCCGGTCAGCACCAGTTTTCGAATATCTGCTTTCGATTTATTTTTTACGTTCAACGATACCTTGTACCGATAGGTAATGCTTGCGATTTCCGGTTTTTGCGGTTCGGTTTCCTGCGTATTTTCGATTGCCTCCACACTGTTGTTTTCTCTGGCTGTCTCTGTTATTTCCGTTGTTTCTGTTGTCTCTTCTTCCTGCTGTGTATTTTCTTCTGTCGAAATCTGTGTATCTGCAGAAGTTTCCGGCTGCTTAATTTCTGCCTCCTGAATCTGTTTGTCAACCTCTTTGACTTTAATTGAAAATACTTTTACTTCATCCGCACGAACCAATACTTCCGGTTTCTTTACTGATTTATTTTTTATGGTCTTCTGGTACGTTGCTGCCTGCACGGTCTGTGGGGCTGCCATTCCCGCTTCCGAAAACAGGCTAAACACCATTGTTGCTGCAAGCACTATTGCCGCTTTTTTCATCCTTTTTTTTCTCATTGATAACTCTCCTTTGTTTTTTAATATGCCACATACTGGATTGCAGAAACTTTTCCGTCATCAACGGTAAATGTAATTCCCATTTTTCCCTTTTTGTAAGTGTACACGCCGAAATTGTCGCGTGCTCTTCCATATTTCTTTTTCATTGTTTTTTCTTTGCTTCCAATCTTGATTCCTTCTTTGGTCTTTACCTTTTTTGAAGTAAATTTGATGGATTGTACATATTCTGTGCCACCGTTTTTCTCTGTATAAGTAACCAATGTGAACTCGTCATACACATATTTGATATCTTCCCCATCATACGCACAGCTTTTTGACTTGCTTTTCTTATTTGGCTCGCCCATCTTATCGATCAGTCCGGATGCCTTTCCATGAACATATACCGTAACTCCGGCATATCGAAATCCATATCCCTTTGGTGCTGCCGATATAACACTGACCGGTACCAGTAATACCATTGCAATTGCCAAAACCAGACTTATAATTTTCTTACTTTTCTTCATCCCTATAACCTCTTTCTCTCTTTAATAGTTTACAATTTCTCCGTATTTTTTCAGTTCCTTATACTGTGCCTTTTTCATATTTTCATAAAATATTGTCTTATTTTCCCAGTCCGAATAAATCGTTTTATCTGATCTTAAATCCTTAAGTCCATACGTTTCTGAAAGAAATTTTCCCAGATAATCCGCACATTTCTCTGCTCCGCTTAAATTCATATGAAGGCCCTGATCATAAGTATCGGTATTGTAATCAATTCCGATTTCATCCACCAGATTCAAAAAATTGATATAATCCAGATCATATTTGGACGCATATTCCAAAATCTGTGATTCCCAGGTGTCATACCAGACCGGAGACTTGCTTGGTGCCTTGACCAGAAGCAGACGAATATGGTTCTTTTCACACAACATCCGGATTTTATCCAGATATGCCATTGCATTTTTCCCCAACGTGTCACTTTCCGGTTCTTCTTCCTCCCAGATTCCTTCTTCATACGGCGCTGTATCCACTCTCATATAATAACCGGCAGTTGTCCGCGTTTTGTCTTTGAAATAATATTTCCAGTCATTTGCGGTAAGTTCTGTAACCCGGCTGTGATAACGCAGCAGTGGAAAAACATAATCAATAAAATGTTCCTCCGGCAGCATGGATGCACGGATTGCCTGTACCTTACTTACTGACCAGCGCATTCCATCAAGCGTCATGCGATTGTATTCCTCTCTCTGCGGTTCATTATATTTCAGTTCTAACACATTAAATACAACCACATCCGGCGTTTCATATTTCAGTGCGTCTTCTAACAGATAATACGACTGCCAGGTAAGCTGCTGGGCACTTCCCCGAATATAACTTGTAATTCCATAGTTTTTCCACATTGTGACTGGACTGAAATTTTCATATAACTCACAATCTCCTACCATCAACACCTCATGCGGATTTTCTTCCCGATAATATTCTGCTGTAAATCCACCTTCGATCACATCATCCACATACTTTGGCATCACAAGCCTCTGCATTGCAAACAGCAAAATCAAAAGTATTCCAACAGAAACAATCCTTCTAACAGCGGTTTTCAAAACATTTCTCCTCATCTAAAACTGATTATAAATAAATTGCGCAGCATCATATCCCACACCGTAAGATCCAAACAGAACAACGGCAAGAAACAGTGCCGCTACTGCTGCATACCTCACAACATACGGCTTTCTGCTCAATTGTTCACGCACACTTTCCTTTCGTCCGATCACGCTTGCGGAAAACATTAACACCGTACCTGCAAACACAATCACATATTGTGGGATATTCAGTCCCAGATCCAAAAACTCATCCACGGTCAACGCACGAAGATCAAAGTCCCGGAACATGCTAAAAAACATTGAAAAACTAAGAGGCACATCCCCGTAACAATCAAACATCCGAAGCGATCCCATCAGGAAAAAGGTCCGCACAATCTGAAATGCCTGATATCCTTTTCTTTGTCCAAGTGAAGGAAACTGCTTATGAAACCGCGCATACAACGGTTCCAGTTCCTGAGAAATCAGGATGATCACGCCATTCATAATGCCCCACATGACAAAGTTCCAGCTTGCACCATGCCAGATTCCGGTTGCAAACCAGGTAACCATGGTTGCCAGATAAACCGGCACCCTCTTTGCTACTCCTTTTCCAAAATGAGTCTTACAAAACTTTGTCAGCTTTCCCATTCGTTTGGAAATGCTCATTGGATAAAAAATATAGTCCCTGAACCAGGTTCCCATGGAAATATGCCAGCGCCGCCAATATTCCGCAATATTTTTTGAGAAGTATGGACGAATAAAGTTTTCCGCAACCTTCACTCCGAATACCTGCGCAATTCCTATGGTAATATCAATGCCTCCCGTAAAATCGGCATACAGTTCAATGCCATAGAAAATAATTCCGACCAGCACCCACGCACCGTTGTAATATTCATCTCCAATCACGGCAGTGGTTGCTGTAAGGATTGTATCTGCCACTACAAGTTTCTTGAAATATCCCCAGAGAATTCTTTCCAGTCCAAATATCACCTGCTTTTTGTCAAATACATGTTCTTCATACAACGTCTGTGATAAATCGGAATAACGGCTGATCGGTCCCTGTACCAGTTGTGGAAAAAATGATACAAACAGCAGATGTTTGAAAAAATTCTTCTGTGCATCGATTTTTTCCCAATATACATCCAACAGATATCCCAGCGACTGAAATGTATAAAAGGAAATTCCCATTGGAAGCAGTAAATCCAGATATTCCAGCTCCCGATCACTTCCAACCGCATAAAAAACAGCATTCATATTGTCAATCACAAAATCCGCATACTTAAATACTCCAAGAACAGCAAGTAAGATCAGAAGTGCTGACACCATAAGATTTCTTCGACGTTTTTCTCCTTTTTGCTTAAACTCCTTTTTCTCCTGCCGCGATGCAAACTGGCCGGCATTTTCCCGGATGTAAGTTTTTTCCTGTTTTCGGTTTCTTTCGATCCACAGTCCGGCCAGATAGGTCACCGCCGAACTTACAAGTAAAAAGATGGGATAAAAAATTCCTGCCGATGCATAAAAGCCAATGCTGATTATCAGAAGAAACGGCCACTGCCATTTGCGTGGAATCCGATAATACAGAAAAAATGCGACAGCGATAAATGCAATAAATGCATATGATGTAAAAAGCATACCGCCTCCCTGTTTTATTCTTCCTGTAAACGTTTTACCATAGTTACCAGCGTATCCAGCGAATTAAAATTTTCTTCCACAAAATCTTTTGCTGTGATCTCAATATCAAACGCATCGGTCAATTCCGAGACAAGACTGACCAGATCAAAAGAATCCAGAATTTTATCTGTCACCAATGCTTTTTCTTTTTCATAATCGATATCTTCATGCATTTCCTGTAAAATATCCAAAATGATTTCTCTTGTTTCCATAACTATTTTGTTCTCCTTCTTTTGTTTTTTTTATGATCCATATAAAACTGCTCCATTGCTTTGCGATTCATTTTTCCATTCGGAGTAAGCGGAAGCTGTTCTATAAGAAACAACACATTTGGAATCATATATCTTGGCAGACGCTGCTTTAATTCCATCAGAAGTTCTGCCTTTTTCAGCGTTCCTGTATAGAACAGGACGATCTTTTCATCTTCTTTTGGATAAATGCAGCATGCTGTCTGAATGCCATCGACCAGAAGTACATTTGCCTCAATCTCTCCCAGTTCAATCCGGTGCCCCATGTGTTTAATCTGATAATCTTTACGGGACACAAAGATCAGTTCTCCTTTTGCATTTCTTTTTCCAATATCACCTGTACGGTAAATCAGCTCCGGATAATACGGATTCAGGGGATTCTGGACAAATGCTTCTTTCGTCTTTTCCTTATTTCCATAATATCCATGAGTAAGACAGGTTCCCCGAATACAGATTTCTCCTTCTTCCCCCTGCGCAGCCTCTAAACCTCCTTTTAAAAGTAAAATTTCTGTATTTTCAAAAGGCTGTCCGATTGGGATCACCTCATTCTCCGAAAACTCCCGGTCTGCATGATAATAACAGCTCATTCCGGTTGCCTCCGTCGGCCCATACAGATTTGTAAATCTTACCTGTGGCAATGTCCGTTTCCACAGATTAAACTGCCGGATTGGAAACACTTCACTTCCAAATGCAACCGTGCGCAGATATTCCGGAACTACTTCTTTAAATGTCCCAAATGCAGAAATCATTGTAAGTGCAGATACCACCCAGCATATGGTATTGATTTTATGTACATTCAGATATTCCACCAGACGGACCGGAAACAGGAACAGTTCATGGGGAATCAGCCAGGTCGTTGCACCAAACTTCAGTGTCGGGTAAATGTCCTTCATACAGGCATCAAAATAAAGAGGTGCCTGATTGCCAAATACACTCTCTTCATCAAAATCCAACACCGCAGAAAGCTGGTCAATATAATCAATGACACCTCTGTGATGTCCCACTACCCCTTTTGGCATCCCTGTAGATCCGGAAGTAAAAAGCACATAAAGCGGATCTGTATCCAGTGCTGTTCTTCTTACCTTATCCAGCTTTTCCTTGTCCTCTCTTTTCTTTGCCAGTTCCTCATGCAGCATAATTTCTCCATCAAAAGGAAGTTCCTTTACACGTTTCAGATTCTCCTGATCACAGATGATAACTCTTGCTTTCGTATTTTCAATAATCAGTTCGATGCGTCTCTTCGGCATCTCTTCATCCAATGGCACATAAAAACAGCCGCTTTCGATCACTCCGAAAAACCCTTCCAATGCTTCCGGGCTTTTATTCATATAGATCAAAACCGGCTCCTTTTGATAACCTTTCCGAATTAATTCACTGCCAATTGCACGTATGTCATCTGAAAATTGCTGAAATGTCAACTGCGTTTTATCATTTGCAAATGCGATTTTATCCGGCACTCTTTTTACTGTCTCTTCCAAATATTCCAAAACATTTCTCTGCATTATTTTATCTCCTGTGTCTGTCTGTGATATTCTTTTACTGGCAATCCGTTATAGGTAACTACAGCAGATGCCAATATTTCCAATACGTCCGCATATGCCTGATTCAGGGTAAAATCTCTTTTTAAAAGAGATAATTCTGTACATCCCAGTAGCAGTTTCTGTGCGCCTCGTTGTTGTAATTGTGTACCAATTTGTTCAAATTCTTCAATTTCTACCGAGCGTCCGGCCTTAATCTGCTTATATATAATCTCCATGATTTTCTGTTGCTGTCTTTCATCAGGCAGCAACGTCTGGATATGTTTTTTTCCTAATTCCTGCTGGATAATCTTACACATTACCGTACCCGATGTTGCCAGAATTGCCACCTCATCAACACCCTCTGTCCTGAAATAATCAGCGGTTTTTTCCAACAGAGAAATAATTGGCAGATCTATTTGCCGGCAAAGCTCCCTGTAAAAATAATGTGCTGTAACACACGGGATTGCAAGATACGCTGCCCCCGCCTCCTTCAACCGTTTTCCGGCTTCTACCATTTGCGGAAGTGGATTTTTTTGTATATGATCCAATATGTACGAAGTACGATCTGGTGTCTGCGGAATACTCTGTAACACTATTGGAATATGTTTCTGATCGCAGTCGACATCTGTCATTCCTGTCACAAGCTCCATGAAATATGCAGTCGCCATTGGTCCAAGACCACCAATAATACCCAATGTTTTCATAACTGCTCCTAACTTTCGTTTTTCTCTTTCAGTTTATCAATTTCTCTCCTCTTTTCAATATGTGCCTTTTATTGTGCCTTTTATTTTTAGTACCTATGCACTAAAAAGCTCATTCCTTCCTATCTTCTATTTCTCTTTCTATCTGTTCCACCATTTCCTCCCATTTTGTTATGGTTTCCTCAATCGAATATACATATTTGGACTGTACCAGATTATCAAAATAACTGGCAAACATTTCACTGATGCCCGGTTCATCAATTGAGATAAAACCAAATGGAAACTCGTCAGATGTTGAACAGAATGCGACCTTATTTTGTCCAAATACATCAATTCCAAAAGAACTGTTTATTTTAAATTTATCCTCATTGATCATATAATACTGCCGTGTATGCGCCAGAAGGTTTCTATGAAAATTTTCAAGCATTTCCTTTCGAAGTTCCATGGACTCCACGTAAAAATAATGATCAAACACTCCCGGTAAATGCCCGGTTTTCATAAAATGCCTTACCTCTTCCATTCCAAAAATATTAATGTACTGGTTTTCTTTTACTTTTGGCATATCAAAAAACGCAGTGGCATATGTTCCAATCTGCGGATCTGCAATCAACTGTTTTTTTATTTCACCGGGAATCATAAGTGCCAGACACGGAAATCCCTCATACGTTACATGTGTTTCATCATGATCAATCAATGCACGGTATTTTCGAACCCCTTCCCCGGAATACCCCTGATAGCTGAACAGCGGACGATATGCACTCAGCATACACCCGACTTCCTGCCTGTATGCCTTTGCAATCATTTCATCGGAAATGACAATCATCTGATAATCCTGTTCCGAACACAAAATTATATGTCTGCGTGTAATAATGTAATGTTCCCATAAATGCAATTTCTGTTCTTCGCTGTTTTCACTGATATAAGCATAACGGATATCATAGGTATTATGTGTTGTAAATGCATATGGCAGTACCTGATGCAGTATCTGAATATTTTCCAGCATCCCGTCTTTTACATGTTCTGTCTGCTTTAAATTCACAAGTTGATGGCAAGTCAATTTTTCCGACTTATTTCCCTCACTTTGCCTCAATTGACATAACACCAGTTTACTTGCCCATGAAACATCCGTATAAATTTCGGCATGATCCGGATCTTCCAGTTCCTGTTCCATGACGCACATAATTGCTTTTAAACAATCCATTTCCGAATCGCATTTCTGCACAATTTGGGCATTAAAACTTTTCAAGCTTACTTCATCAAAACGAATATGCCAGGTACTTTTTTCATTTTTTCTAAGCTGGTAAATATCAAGAATAATCTGCTGAATTTCATCCCATGCTTTTACTGTACTGTGTCCCAGCTTTTCAATCTTATAGAGACGAACCAGTTCCTCTTCCTGTTTACTGGATATTTTTATGTACTGGCATATTTCCCTAATATAATCCAAAGACGGAAGTCTCTGTCCTTTTGCCGTCTTCTGCAATGTTGTTCTGTCTAAAGATGCTTCTTTTGCAAGCTGGTACACATTTGATCCGCTTTTTGCAATATACTCTGATAACTTGTCACTAAACTCCGACATTCCTGCCTCCATTTTTCTTTTGTAACGCTTTTATTTTATCAATATTTATAAGCATTTCAATATGTGCCTTATATTGTGCCTTCCGAATATTTTAGACCAAAATGGTCTAAACAGCAATAGACCATTTTGGTCTCACATATACTATTAGTATGGGGGAGGTGACAAATATTTGATATATAAACGCATTCGCGATTTACGGGAAGACAAAGACTTAACACAGACAGAGATTGCCAGAATCTTAAATATTACACAACGAACCTACTCCAGATATGAAAATGACGAGCGACAAATTCCAACGGAAATTCTCTCTTCTCTGGCAGATTTTCATCACACAAGCGTAGATTATCTGATCGGAAGAACTGACCAACGGAAACCTTATCCGCTCCCCAGATCACATAGTTCATAAATTTAAAAAATCCGCATCGGCAAAACCGTCGCGGATTCTCACTTTTTAGTATAAAAAGGGGCTGTAAAAAAACTCCCCTGACAGAAAAATCGCCCAGACCGTGAGGTCTGAG
>OHTG01000333.1_pt1 | contig 37100 bp, 28 predicted proteins | sample 1578761 | NCBI WGS metagenome assembly OHTG01 (sample SAMEA3879536, study PRJEB24766) | human gut metagenome | biome: human-associated habitat; feature: feces | place: USA | collected 1985/1987
ATTTAAATAATTGTCCATGATAAAATCTCCTTTGAAATGTAATAGAAAATAGAAACATTTCAAAAAGGGGAGGTGGACGGATAAAAAAACAGATATGTAGTTGTTGAGTTAAAAAATCCATGGTAACATAAGCATAGCAGTTTGTGTGTATTGTTTATTGTTAAGGTAGGGGTATCTCAACAATACAACATATACACAAAAACTGCTATTTTTTTGAAAAAGTAGTGGTTTCATGTATTGGGGGCTAGCCGTCGCGCTAGCGACTTGGTACAATTTAACAAAAGAAATATCAGAGAGCGAGGAAGAAAACATGAGTCCAGAAGTAGTTAAACCAGAAATAATTGATACACTAGCTAATGCTGGACAAGCTTTGATTGCTTCTCCAGCAGTGCAAGGTGTGGTTTCATCTTTAATTACAACTTTGTTTTTCCGAAAAGGAGAAAACATTAAAGTTATGGAAGCATTAAAAAAGAAGGAATTTGAAAAAGTTCTGGAGGAATTACTTGGAGCGGGAAGGCTTTCCTATGTAGAACTGTATAAATGCCGAAATTTCTTGGAAATTGCAAAACGGGCAGATGAAATGATCGCATCTAATCAAGAAAGGCAGCCTGAAATGGAAGTAGAAGAGAACGTAGATCAGACTACATTTAGCTTTGACTGGCTGATGCGTTTTTTCGATGCTGTTGGAAATATTAGCAACGAGAATTTGCAACAGTTGTGGGGGAAAGTTTTGGCCAATGAGATTGCGAAGCCAAAGGCTTGCTCACTCCGTACATTAGACATGATTCGGAATATGTCATCTGAAGAAGCAAATATATTTTCGGATTTATGTAGATATGTTATGCAGAGTGGGAATATTTATTATATTGATGCGGCTGGATTTTTTTGTGAGGAAGATGGAGATGAAGAATGTCGGGAGTTTATAAGAAACAGGGGATTGTCTTATGAGAGACATATTGTGCCATTGTTAGAGGCAGGCGCACTTAGCCAGGATCATGATATGGCTTTATATATTTCTAAAGGTACAAATTTGGAGATGCACAATGATAAAATATGTGGTATTGTCATGAGCTACGCTGATGTTCCTGAGTTATTCCGTAGAGATGCTTATTTATTAACCGCTAGCGGAAAAGAACTATATTCTGTTATTCAAAACGGTGGGGGATTTGAAGCAGATGAAGAATATGCGGTGTTGTGCCTAAAAGGTATGAAAGAGAGAAATTCAGAATTTTATGTAGGAGCTTTTCTAATCGCGCAAGGCGGAGAAGGGGAGGATCTTTTGGAGAATTAGGATGAAATAAAACTATATAATATCGAAAAAGTTCATACAGAAAACAAAGGAAGGAAATGCCATGGGTCATTCAAAAAATTTAGACGAAACTGCATTATGGAAAGAATATAAGAAAAAAGCTGATGCAGGAAGCGAAAGATGTATATGGGTAAAAAAAGTTTATGAATATGCTACAAATTATTTGAAGGATGTTCGCAGAAACTTTGGAAATTATACGTTGCATGACGAAACACATATCTTAAATGTATTGTATGCCATGGGCGGATTACTGGGAGATCAGATTAGTAATCTCACTGTGGGGGAACTGGAACTGCTGATTTTAGTTGCAAGTTTGCATGATGTGGGCATGGTTTACACAGATGAGGAACAGAAGGCACAATACGAGGATACAGAAACGTGTAAAAGATTCTTGAGAGAACATTACCCGGAATTTATGGGGAGTGCGGCAGAAGAGTGGACAGAAGATATGCGGCAGTGGTATCTCCGCAGCTTGCATTCTGAACGTGTGGCTGAGGTGCTGCATAATGAGGCATGGAAGGAATTGATCAGTCAGCGCCCAAGGGATGTTGTGCCATTGCAGTGCATTGTGTCCGTTTGTGAGGTACATGGTTACAATCCTTCAGACATGGATGGTAATCATGATTTGGATTACTTAAATGCAAATGATGTCAGTCCACTGTTTTGTGCACTACTGCTACGGTTGGGCGATTTATTGGACTTTGATGATACCAGGGCACCAAAGGTATTGTGCAGCTATGTAGGAGACAACGAAAAAAGTATTGAAGAGTGGAAGAAACATCAGGATTCTATAGGTTTTGTTTATCCGGCATCTCCTTCGACTGAAGCTTTGCCGTATAGAGCCCATTGTACCCATCCGGGTGTGGAGCATGCGATTCGTGATTTTCTGGACTGGATCGAGGTTGAACTTGGAAATTGCATAAGGTTGCAGAAGTCTTGTAGAAAAAGCTGGCAACAGAACTTTCCTTTTCCCCGGACTATTTTACGCAATGAAATTGAATCCGATGGATATATGAGCGGAGATTTTTGCATCACGATGGATCAGACGAAGATTCTGGAATTGCTGACGGGAGAAAATTTGTATGATAACCGGGATGTTTTCGTGAGAGAATTGCTTCAGAATGCGATCGATGCCACTTTGCTTCGAGGAAAAATGGATTCTGATTTTATACCGGAAAAGTCCCGTATTGATTTCTGGGAGTGGAATGACAAGGATGGAAATATCTGGTTCCGTATTGATGATGAGGGAACTGGAATGACCATGGGAATGCTGCAAAGATATTTTCTGAAAGTGGGAAATTCATATTATTCTTCCAAGGAAATCGAAAGAGACTTAAGAGATCACCATCAAACAGAAAAGTATTATAGTATCAGTCGTTTTGGAATTGGTTTTCTGTCATGTTTTCTTAATGGTGATTATGCGGAGGTGTCGACGCTTTATTTTGATTCTGATAAAAACCGGCGAGAAGAGGAGACCACGAACTCGAACATGAACAAACATTATGGATTGCGATTGCAGGTGACGGGACTCAGCGGATATTATACTTTGTTAAATCAATCACAAAACCACTTCACAAATGAGCCAATGCCAAATCCGGGTGATTTTGTTACAGAGACTTCTTATCAGCAGGAAAGAAACGGATATCGGAAGAATGCTGGAACTTCGATTGCGATACGTTTGAATCCGGGAAAATTAGGAACTTTAAATTTGAAGAATACAGTGGAAAAATATTTGTGTGGTTCCCGGGTGCCTGTGTATTATAATAATGAAAGAATCGGGCAAACCTATGAAGAAATAATGGAAGTAGCTCATGCTGTAGCGGGAGAGAAAGTTTATGAACTGACGGATGAATTGAAAGAACAGTTTGATCAGATTTTCCCAGAGGCGAGTGGACAGTATCCCAAAATTGTAATCACGACCATTCCGTTGGATACAAAGGAGGATTATATTCTACAGGGAGTATCGGGTGTACTTGTAAAATATGATGTACGCTTTGAGAAAACTTCCTGTTGGAAGGTGAAAGATTTGAAGTACAGTGTCAGTGGAGAATTCGAAGGATATGGTAGAAGTTTTCAAATGGAACTTTTTATTGATAATGTGGATAGTAGTTATGAATGGGAGCGATTAAAAGAAGAATATGATGAACATTCAGTAGAGGAGCTTGTGAAAGCGTTTGAAAATTGTGATGTATGTCCTAAGTCAGAAGGAACATTGGGAGAAGTATGGAGTCCGTTTCATGAATCCTATAGTTTATTTGAAGCCTGGAAAAGTTACCATGATTATACCCAAGAACGATGCATGCATGTTTTTCTTGAAGAATGTGGAATCCCAGATATCATTTGCCCGGAAATCGGTTTTCCCGGAGAATTTATTAAGTGTGTATATCAAGGTGTATATGCGGGAAAAATAAATGAATATGGTATGCAAGCTCCTTATATGGGAATATTTTTCATGGAAAATGCATGGAAACCGACAACACAAGCAAGTCGCATTACGGTGACGCAACTTCCGATAGAGGTAAGTTTGTTTATTTGGAGCGTTGTAAATAAATATAACTTGTCAAAGCTTTTAAGAGGACAACGTGCGTATGCCTCGAGGGTAAATTTTACGAAAGGAGATTGGAAAAAAATAGAAAATACGCCATTACAGCAATGGACAATGGAAAATCTAAAGAATTACTTCGAAAAAAGGATTGATTTTTTGAAAAAACCCAGCTTAGAAAATAGATATATATGCCATAGATACATAGACACAGATGATAATGCTGAGTTGCTTCTATTGAATATGTATCAGGATGCATACTTGCAGGAACATAATCTGATGGAAATTGATTATGAAAAGGGACAAGCTATTTCGTTCTTAGAAAAAGAGAAAAATGAATCGGATGAAATACTGGATCTTTTTCCACCGATGAGATTCTGCAAAGCTATGAATGACAAGAGTAGGAGATTTCTTTGCAGTGCAGAGCCGGACTATCGGAAAGGAATTACTCTGGATCATCCTTTCATGATCTGGATCATGAAGAATGCTGTTTTAATGAATAAATATTACCAAAGGCAGTTTAAACAGATCATAGATTGCCTTTGTTGCAAAATGGCAACGGTTATTATCTTTGAGGCGAATGCCATTCACCAGCAACTGATCAGCTTGCCCGAACATCATGGAGTGGATGTATATAACTTTCCGCAACTTAGCAGCGATGATTTTTGGTATATGGAAGATGATGAGACATCCATATAGATGGAATATTTTCTGGAATTAGGGAAAAGTCTGGGGTGTGATTCATTGAATCACGCCCCATAAATAGTTTTGGATCTGTTTAATTAAGAAATTTTCGCTTGTTCTGTAAGAAACGATAAAGTCGACTAAAATGCATGGAAATGAAAAAAAGATAGATGAAAACGGAAAAAAGTAGCTATATACGCATATATATGCTATAATAAATTAGTTTAGGGAAATGAACATAACATAGTTATGAACAGAAGGAGAGTTGCAATGGCACATAAGAAGCTTTGTAAAACCCTTAAAATATTAGCAGGAGCGGCGGGTATTGCATTTGTTGGAATGCAGCTTGTCGCGAAAAAGAAAAAGGCTGACTATACATACAAGAATGAACCAGCAGAACAGAATCCATTTGAAGGTAAGAAGGTTGTTTTTGTAAAAAATGACAATGATGCTGAAAATGCAGATGGAGTCAGGGGACACTTGGAAGAGTCAGGTGTTGTTTTCACACAAGAATCTTTATATAGTAAATATGCCAAGAGGGCATTAGATGTAGTTCTTTCGTTTGGAGGATTACTTGTTCTGTCCCCACTATATGCAGCTATTGCACTTGCGATTAAAATTGAGGATCCGGGACCTGTACTTTTTACACAGAAACGGTTAGGAAAAAACAAGGAATATTTTAAATTACATAAATTCAGAAGCATGAAAGTATCTACCCCTCATGATGTGCCAACACATCAGTTGGACAATCCAGATCAGTACATAACCAAGGTTGGTAAATTTATTCGCGCGCATAGTTTAGACGAATTACCACAGATCTGGGATATCTTTGTGGGAAATATGAGCGTCATTGGCCCGAGACCGGGCTTGTGGAATCAGGATCTGCTTACCGCAGAGAGGGATAAATATGGTGCAAACGATGTGAAGCCGGGATTGACCGGATGGGCGCAGATTAACGGAAGAGACGAATTGGAGATTCCGGTAAAAGCAAAACTGGACGGTGAATATGTGCAGAAACAGTCATTTTTATTTGATCTGAAATGCTTCTTAGGAACCGTTTCTAAGGTTTCCCATGATGATAGTGTTGTTGAGGGTGGAACCGGAGAAATGAAAAAAAATAGTTACAATTATTCAGAAGGAAAAACAGATGAAGAACTGATTGGACATATTGGATTTGGTGAGACGGTAGAGGTGGATTTCAACACAAAGAAGAAAGTGCTGATTACCGGAGCCGGATCATATATTGGACAGTCGTTTATAGAATATGCACAGAAGCATTATCATGACAATTTCGAAATTGAAGAATTGGATTTGATGGATGAATCATGGAAAGAAAAAGATTTTTCAATCTATGATATTATCTATCATGTGGCTGGCATTGCGCATGCGGATGTTGGAAACGTTTCGGAAGAAACAAAGAGAAAATATTATGAAGTAAATACCGGATTAGCTGTTTCAGTAGCGGAAAAAGCAAAACGAGAAGGGGTAAAGACATTTATCTTTATGTCTTCTATGATTGTTTATGGAGAATCTGCACCGTATGGAAAGAGAAAGGTGATTGATGCTACAACAATTCCGCAACCAGCAAATTTTTATGGTGATAGTAAGTTGCAGGCCGATGTGGCTGTTCGAGAATTAGAGGATGATACTTATAAAGTCATTGTTTTACGTCCACCAATGATCTATGGAAAAGGCAGCAAGGGAAACTATCGTACATTGGTTAAGCTTGCAAAGAAATTACCGATATTTCCAGATGTGGATAATGAGAGAAGCATGCTTTATATCGAGAATTTGTGTGAGTTTTTATGTCAGATTATGTTGATCAAATCGTATGCAAGAAATTCGGTTGTATTGTTGCCTCAAAATGGAGAGTGGACAAAAACATCGGATATGATAAAAATGATTGCGAAGGCTAGTGGGAAAAAGATAGTAGAGTCAAAAGGCTTTGCACCGGCAGTCTGGATTGGAAGTAAGATGCCGGGAAAGATAGGTGGTCTTGTCAATAAGGCATTTGGGAATAATTGTTATGAGCATCAGATATCAGAGTATGCTGGCATCAGATATCAACGAACAGGGTTAAAGGATTCTGTTCGTAAAGCCGAGAAAGACAACAAGAAAGAATCGAAAATGGATTCAGAGGAGTCTCACACGTGATGGATAAAAAAAGCATTTTAGTGGTTTCACAATATTTTTATCCGGAAACATTTCGTGTTAATGATATGTGTCAAGAGTGGGTGAAAAGAGGACATAAAGTTACGGTTGTAACAGGGATTCCAAATTATCCGGAGGGAAAGTTCTATGAAGGATATGGATATCTTCATAAAAGACATGAGATTTGGAATGGAATAGAAATCTATCGTATTCCACTTATTCCGCGAGGTAAGAATTCTATTGGTCTGATGGCTAATTATGTATCCTTTATGGTTGCGGGCATGTTAGCAGGAAAGTTGAAGAATGTAAAAGCGGATTTAGTATTTTCATTTGAAGTGTCACCGATGACACAGGTGCTAACAGGAATCAGTTTTGCAAAACGATTACATGTCCCACATTTTTTATATGTTCAGGATTTATGGCCTGAAAATGTGATAACCGTTACCGGCATTAAGAATCCTGCTATTATTAAGCCGATTGATAAAATGGTTGATCATATATATGAGAATACGGATGAAATATTTGCTACAAGTCCGAGTTTTGTGGAGGCAATATGTAATCGAAAGAAGAAGGTCGCAAAGGAAAAGGTACATTATTGGCCACAGTATGCGGAAGAGTTTTATAAGCCTGTAGATAAAGCTGCTGCAAAGGAAGAAGCTGCAAAGTATGGTGTTTCGAACGATGATAGTTTTAAAGTGATTTTTACGGGGAATATTGGATTGGCGCAGGGGCTTCAAATTTTACCGAAAACAGCTGAACTTTTAAAAGGAGAAAATATAAAGTTTGTTATAGTCGGCGATGGGCGCTATAAAGACGAACTGATTTCTGAGATAAAAAGAAGGAATGTATCGGATATGTTTATAATGGTACCTAGACAACCGGCTGAAAAAATTCCGCAGCTGCTATGTGCCTGTGATGTCGCATTTCTTTCTTTTGCAGATGATGATTTATGGAAGATGACAATTCCAGCGAAGTTGCAAAGTTACATGGTGTGTGGAATGCCGATTATTGCATCCGCACAAGGTGAGACCCAAAGAGTGATTGATGAAGCTGAATGTGGAATTTGCACTAAGATTGGGGATGAGCAAGCTTTAGCGGATGCAATTTGTAATATGAAGTCGAAAAATATAGCAAATATTAGAGAGAATGCAAAACAATATTTTAAGACACATTTTGAAAAGAAGCTATTAATGGACAAAATGGAAAAATTCTTGTTAGATGAAAGTTGAGGAAGAAGAATGACAGAAAAAAAAGTTTTTCTGAAAAGAAAATATCAGATATGTAATTGTTGTGTTATGGACACGACAGATGAAGATATTGTTTTTGATGAAAATGGTGTATGCATGCGCTGCAATGAATATAAGAACAGGATTCTTCCAGAGTGGAATTATGGAAAGGGGCATGAACGAGAATTAGAACAACTTATCAAGGAAATCAAGGAGAAAGGCAAGGGCAAGGAATATGATTGCATTCTTGGTTTGAGTGGTGGCCTTGATAGCTCATATATGTTACATTTAGCGGTTACAGAATGGGGGCTTCGCCCCTTTGTGTTTCATATTGACGCAGGATGGAATCTTCCGATTGCTGAAGAAAATATAAAAAAGTTAACAGATAAGCTGGGTGTACAGTTACATGTTGAAAAGATGAATTGGAATGAAATGCGTGAGATGCAGTTGGCATGGTTTAGAACTGGATTGGAAATGCTTGATGCACCACAGGATCATGCGTTTATTTCATTGATTGATAAGTATTCGTGCGAATTGGGCGTGAAGTATATTTTGAATGGATATAATATTTCCACAGAGGTTATTGCAGATCCGGAATCGTGGGAAAAAGAATCGGGACCAACCGGCGATGGAACATATATGAAAGATGTAATAAAAAAATATTGCCGTATTCCTATAAAAAATTATACATTTACAAATGGATTCAGACATAAATTTTTCATTCCATATATTCTTGGAATAAAGACCATAAAACCATTAAATCTTGTTCCGATTACGAAACAAGGGATGATAGATACATTAGTGAATGAGTATGGGTATGTTCCGTATGGACAGAAGCATTTTGAGGATTTGATCACAAAATTTCTTGAGGGTTGGTGGGCACCTACTAGATTTGGCCATGATATTCGTAGAGCACAATTGTCAAGTCTTGTAGTGACAGGCCAAATGTCTAGAGAGGAAGCTTTGAAAATCTTGGAAGGGGCGCCACTTGAGGAAGGTGAGGAAAAGAAACTTTTTTCAGAGGTGGCTAGTAGATTAGAAATTACAGAAGAAGAATTGATGAAATATCACGAAATGCCTGCTTGTTATGAAAAATTTAGAAGTCAAGAAAAAATTTATAATATGGGAATTCGCCTTTATGAATTATTAGGAATTGAAAAAAGAATTAGAAAGTAAAGAGCAAGTACTATTTAGGTGGGATACAGATGGATAATAGACCGTACCAACGATGTACAAGGTGTGTTATGGACACAACAGATTCGAAAATTTCATTTGATAAAAACGGGGTATGTGATCATTGCAGAAATTTTGATAAGAACATTGCACCCTATTGGAAGCCTAATGAAAATAGATTCAATGAACTTCAAAAATTGGCTTCAAAAATTCGCAAAGCTGGAAAAAATAGAGAATATGATTGTATTTTGGGTTTGTCCGGTGGCGCAGATAGCTCATATCTTGCATATGTAGCAAAAGAAGTCATGCATTTAAGACCATTAGCGTTTGTCGTTGATACTGGTTGGAATTTAAATGTTGCAGTAGAAAATATAGAAAAAATTGTTAAAGGTTTAAACCTTGATATGTATACGGAAGTGGTTAACTGGAAGGAAATGGCTGATTTGCAGCTCGCTTTTTTTAAGTCAGGCATTTCCTCACAGGATTTTCCGCAAGATCATGCTATTTTTGCAGCACTATATAATTATGCAGTAAAGCATAAGATTAAATATGTTCTTACAGGATCTAATAGTGCAACAGAATTTATAAGACCGCCAGTGGAATGGATTTATATGAACGATTTGACTATGGCTAAAGATATTCATAGAAAATTTGGGCAAAGAGAATTAAAAACGTTTCCTATGTGTGGAATGTTAAAATATAAAGTGTATTATAAATATTTTAAAGGAATGCGTAGAGTATATCCGTTAGATTATGTCATTTATAATAAAGCAGAGGCCGAAACTCTTCTGCACGAAAAATATGGATGGACAAAGTATGAGAATAAACATTATGAAAACGTTTTCACAAGATTCTTTGAGGGGTATTATCTTCCACACAAGTTTGGTTTCGATACTAGGAAAAATGTTGCTTCAAATGAAATACTTGCAGGAACATTGACAAGAGAAGAAGCGATAAAGAGATTAGAGCAACCACCTTATGATCCAGAAATGATGCAACAGGATAAAGAATATGTTGCAAAAAAACTTGGAATTAGTGTTGAGGAGTTTGATGCAATCATTGAGAAGCCGAAAAAGACACCTGCAGATTATAAAAATATGATGTGGTTGATAAAATTGGGCGCGACGGTATTTAAAATGCTTGGAATAGAAAACAGAAATTTGAGGATATAGACAATGGTTGGAATTATAAATTATGGACTTGGTAATTTAGGCTCCATACAAAATATGTTAAAGGTGATCGGTGAAAAGTCTATTATTTCTGATGACATCGACAAATTAGATAAATGCGAAAGATACATATTGCCTGGTGTTGGCGCCTTTGATGCAGGTATGACGAGGCTGAATGAATGTGGACTTGCCGATTTTATAAAGAAGCAAGCGTTAGATGAGAAGAAACCAATACTTGGAATCTGTCTTGGAATGCAACTTTTGGGAAGAAAAAGTGAGGAAGGAACTCTTTCTGGGCTAGGTCTTATAGCGTTTGATAATATTAAGTTTCGACTTGACGAGTCTGACTTGAAAGTGCCTCATATGGGATGGGATATAGTTAAGTTCAAACAGAAAAATCCGCTTATGGATAATCTGAAAGAAACTCAAAGGTATTATTTTGTACATTCTTATCACGCGATATGCGATAAACAAGAAAGTGTTTTGATGACATGTGACTATGGATATGAATTTGCATGTGCTGTTGTGAATGAAAATATTATGGGAGTACAATTTCATCCGGAAAAAAGTCATGACTTTGGCATGGCATTATTAAGAAATTTTGTGAAGGAATGTTAGAATATGTTTACAAGACCAAGAATTATTCCAGTGCTTCTTTATGATGATAGAGATTTATTTAAAACGATTAATTTTAAGGATAGGACATATCTTGGAGATCCTGTTAATGCTGTGAAAATTTTCAATCGTAAGGGGATAGACGAGCTATCTGTGCTTGATATAGGGGCTACAAAAAATAATAGGGAGCCGGATTTTGAATTACTTAAAGATATTGCTAGTGAAGCGTTTATGCCTCTCAGTTGTGGTGGAGGGATTACAACGGTAGAACAAGTGCATGATTTGCTTTCTATTGGCTATGAAAAGGTGGTTATTAACTCTGAATTGGTTCGCAATCCAGAGTTGGTAAAAAAGTCAGCAGAGCTTTTTGGTAGCCAAAGTATTGTTGCGTCAATTGATGCAAAAAAAGTGGATGGGGTATATAAATGTGTAATTGCTGATGGTACAGATATTATAAATAGGAGTCCAATAGAGCTTGCGGAAGAGGCTGAAAAACTTGGTGCAGGTGAAATAATTCTTAACTCTGTCGACAATGATGGAATGATGCAGGGGTATGACCTTGACCTTGTTAGAAATGTTGTTGATACAGTTAAAATACCAGTAATAGCACTTGGTGGTGCTGGTGGAATTGATGATTTAAAAAAAGTTATTGTAGAAGGACATGCACATGCAGCAGCAGGAGGAAGTATGTTTGTATATTATGGTAGATTAAAAGCGGTATTGATTACGTTTCCAGATGAATCTGAGCTTAAAAAAGCGAAAATATATGGGTAGGTGAAAAAATGGAAAAAAGAGCATCCGTGGCAATGGCCGTTTATAATGGCGAAAAGTATATTGAAGAGCAAATTGATTCTATTTTGGATATGATGGAAGAAAATGATGAACTAATTATTTCTTACGATAAGTCACAAGACAGAACGTTAGATATTATAAAAGCTTACGAAGCAAAAGATAAAAGGGTGAAAGTCGTATATGATGATGGGAGAAGTGTAGAATCGAATTTTAATAATGCTGTAAAAAATTGTATAGGAAAATATATTTTTCTGGCGGATCAAGATGATGTTTGGATAAACGATAAAATAAATGTTATGGTTGATTATTTTGAAATGCATCCTGAATGTGTTGTGTTAGTTGCAAATGGATATTTAACAAATAGTAGATTGGAAAACTGTGGTGAAATATTTCAAGAGTATTCAACATCAGATAACCCATTTAGAAATTTTATTAAGGGAACATATTTAGGTTGTCAAATGGCATTTTGTAGCACTATTAAGAATAGAGTATGGCCGGTTAATGTCAATCCACCATTAGCTCATGATTTATGGCTGGGAGTGAAAGGAGCAAAGTATGGAAAGGTTGAATTACTAGATAGAATGCTTATTAAACATAGATTGCACGAAGAAAATTTTTCAAACACAAGTAAAATGAAACTTATAGATGTAATAAAAAATCGGATGTTTTTTTTGACAAAATTATTATTCTAAATATAGAAAACATAAAATTGAAAAATTAGAGGTGACTTTTGTATGAAAAATACTGAAAAATTGTGCAGATATATGTTTCTTCTATATGTTATCGTAACGTTGATAATCCCGGTTGCCTTTTTAAACAAAGTAATTTTTGGGGGCATTATCCTTTTATTTATAATTGCAGGGCAAAGGGTGTGGCGTGTAATTAATGCTCCATTTATTATTGGATTTATATTTTTATATGGCTTTATCATATCACAATTGACATATAGTGATCAGGCTTTAGCAATATCTTTTTTATTTTCAGTGACGGGATTGCTAATTATTTATCCGTTAACAATATTTAATGTTGACATTGATGAAGCAGTTAATATAGGTGGTAAAATATTGATAACTACTGATATGTTACTTGTTGTATATGAAGCGAATAAGTATATGATGCAATTACCGTATGGAATAAATAATTTGTATGCAGTTGTTCAAAAAATAATACCTAGTTCATTTTTAGCATTGATTGAGCAATATGGTGAAGTGGCAATTGGTGAAAGAGGGTTCGGAGAAAATCTGTATATAATGATACACGTAGGTACGATTCCATTTGTATATTTACCAATTTGTTTATGGTATAGAGATTTTTTAAGAGAAGGTAAAAAGAAAAATTTATTTTGGGTGTTGATTGGGGTATGTACCGTTGTGTTTAGTACTTCTAGAGCATTATTGCTATTACTAGGTGTTATAATATTTTTCTTGACAATAAAGGAGAGTAAATCATTTGAGGTGAAACTTGTAATTTTATATTTGGGGATATTTGTTTCACTTAGTATATTGTTTTATTTAATTCAAAAAACAACGGTATTTAGTGTGTCTGAACTTTCAAATTCAATAAAAATAGGTCATATACAATCGGCATTTAAATCAATGGGACTAATGCAAATTCTTGGTGGCAATGGTTTGGCTTCGTATTACTATTCATCGGGAGTAAATGGTTTTTTGGCTCATACTGAAATTACATTGTTAGATTACTATAGGTACTTTGGTGTTCTTGGTGGAAGCATTATATACATCAAATTGCTTTTGCCTTTGAAATTCGGACAGAATTTAGCGATGATAAGAAAAAACAATTGTTTTACGGAAATGGTGATATTTATTGGATATTTAATAATGTCATTAACAAATCCTGTTTTGATGAATTCAATGGGGATAATTGTTATTCTATGGTATTGGAAACAAGTAATCCCAAAGAATTATTATGGAGAATAATTATATGAAGACAGCTTTGATTTTGGTCTTATTTGAACCTAGGAGTGACAATTGGCTACATAGTGTTAAAGTTGCATTGCAATATGGCTATTTACCTATTGTTATGGACAATAGTGAAAAATTTAGGGTTTTGGAAGATACAGACTCGGATAAATATATATATATACGATTAGGTGAGAACAATGGTATTGGTAAGGCACAAAATATTGGTTTGAGAATAGCTATGGAAAAAGGTGCAGATATAATTGGGTTCTTTGACCAGGATAGTATTATTACGAGTGATTTGCTGTATGAATTAGAAAAAACATTGATTAATAGTAATAATATAGCAATTGTTGCCCCAGCATCATATGATAGTGTTACGGGAAAAGAGTATCCTAGTCACATGATCCGGGAAAACGGAAGATTTGTAGACGTATATACATGTATGCAACAAAATGTTATTCCAGTGGATGTGGCTATTTCTTCGGGTACATTTGTAAAAAGGTATGTTTTTGAAAAAGTGGGACTATTCAATGAAAGTTTGTTTATAGATTTTGTTGATATAGAATGGTGCATTAGATGCAAAAATAATGGCTATTCGATAAATATTGTTCCAAGTGCCAAAATGTTTCATTCGATTGGTGAAAAAACAAAAAAAATTTGGATGTTTACAATTGATGTTCATAGTCCATATAGAACCTATTATAAAGTGAGAAATGCTTTTTTACTTTTAAAATGCAGAGTAGGTTTTAAAGTTGCTTTTTTTCAAATACTTCCTGCAATTGTTTTGAATTTCTTTTTGCTGTTTGATAAAACTAGTGGAAAAATGTACAGGAAATATTATTACCAAGGTCTTTGTGATGGAATTAAACAATTAGATGGCAAATACGAAGACATACATAGTAAGTAAAATGGTGGAAAAATGGAAAAAAAATATAAAATTATACAGTTTTTAGGAGGTTTAGATCAGGGGGGAGCTGAGTCGGTGATTCGAGATTATGCACTCGAATTGTCTAAAAGAGGACATCAGGTGGAAATCCCATTATTTTATACAACTCCAAATTTACCAAATCAAATGGCTTTGGAAAAAGCTGAAATCAGGATAGATGTATTTAGGGGACTTTATAGTTGTAGAATATTAAAACGAGCATATAATAAGATTTTAACAGTAACATATTATGACGAGCGAAAAATTCGTAAGCTTATACAAGAGTTTAAACCAGATATCATACATATTCATGGCTATGTATTAAGATGTTTTAAACATCTTGATAGAGAATTGGATGGAATAAAATTATTTTATACTTGCCATAATCCGCCTAAAGAATTTTTTGCCGGGAAATGGAAATATCAGTTTGGTATTGCTAAAAGATTAATAAACGAACATGATATGCAGTTAATCGCTTTGCATTCAAACATGGCACAAGAGTTAAATAAATTGTTCGGTATAAATAATACAGTTGTATTAAATAATCCATTACAATTAGATAAATATAGAAGCGCAAATCTAAATAAGGAGGAGATAAGAGAAAAAAATGGTATTAAATCAGATGCTTTTGTTATTGGAAATGTGGGAAGATTTAATAGTCAAAAAAATCATGAATTTTTAATTGATATTTTTTATGAAGTTTCTAAAAGAAAACAAAATACAATTTTATTGTTGGTGGCTGCTTCTGGCGGAGATAAGCTTTCGGCATCAATAAACAAATTGAAACGATTAAATCTATTAAATCGCACAAAGATTCTATTAGATCAGTCAAATGTAAGCGAGTTATATAGAGCTATGGATGTTTTTGTTTTCCCTTCATTATATGAGGGATTTGGTATTGCATTGTTAGAGGCTCAAGCTGCTGGATTAAAATGTGTTATATCTGATACAATTCCTCAAGAAACTATTGTTACGGATAAGGTATTTGTATGTTCATTAAAAAGAACGGCAAGTGATTGGGCAAAAGTGATTTTGGATGATCATATTGCTTATGAAAAGAAAACACAAAGTTTAGAAACGTTTGATGTAAAAAATGTGGTTGATAAATTGATTGAATTATATACTTCATAAAAATAGTTAGGAAAGGCAAAATAAATAATGGATATAGGTGTATGTGGATTTGGATATTCAGGTTCAGGAGCTGTCATTGATTTGCTTAAAGAATATGATGAGTTGGATGTCGCATCAGAAGATGAATTTTTAATTACTTATTTTCCAGATGGATTATTTGATTTGATAGCTCATATTAGTGGCGAACAGGCTCGCTTTTATGAAGCAGATATTGCTATAAAAAGATTTAAAATTTTATGTAAAAAATATGGAAAATGTTTTGGGTGGAAAAAAGAAAAGGTAAGGGCCTTTCAAAAAATTTCAGAAGCATTTATTTCTAGAATTATAAGTAATGAATGGAATGGTATATGGACATATGATTATTTATGTTTTTCATGGATTGAAAAAAAATACTATTTCACAGTTGGAAGACGGGTAAACCGTGCTTTTAAAAAAAATATTATATACCCACAGAAAAAAATGTATATATCAGAATACAAAAGAGAGTATGTTGATGAGTGTAGAAAATATATAAAAAGAATCAAAATTTTTTTGGGATATGATAATTTGAGAAAATGTGTGATAAATCAACCGTTTCCTGCAAATTGCCCACAAAGGTACTTTGACTTCTTTGATAATCCGAAGGCAATACTCGTTACGAGAGATCCAAGAGACATATATATAATGGCAAAAAAATTTATTAAAGAGGATGCCTCTTGGATACCAACAAAGTCGGTTGGTGATTATATCAATTTTTATAGAATGCAATATAAAGGAATAGAATCTATAAAAAACAGTAAAGATGTACTGATTGTTCGTTTTGAAGATTTGATATATTGCTATGATGATACAAGGAAAGAAATAGAAAAATATTTGGACATACATAGCGAAGGAAAGAAATTTAAATTTTTTGATCCGAGACATTCAGTAGTAAATACACGTTTGTTTGAGAAGTATGTAGAATTTCAAGAAGAAATTAACGATATTGCAAGAGAATTGGGGGAATATTTGTATCCATTTGATGAAGTGGAGAAAATATCTAATGAAGGAACTTGTTTTTGGGATTGATTGTTATTAAGGGTGGAAATTTAAGAATTAAATGAATGTATAGATGAAAAATAAAATTATTTGTTGTATGGAAAAAAATATTAAAAAGATATTAAATGATATACCGGATGGAGTGAAAGCATCAATTACTTTTTTTCTTGCAAATGTTATAACAGCAGGCATTGCTTATATAACAACACCATTGTATACAAGACTTTTGACAGCAGAAGAATTTGGACAGGTGTCAGTATTTTTAACATGGTTTCAATTATTAGGAATTATAGCGATGTTCAATTTATCCGCTGGTGTGTTTAATAATGGAATGGTTGATTATCCGACAAAAAGGAATGAGTATTCTTTCTCATTATTAATTTTGTCTAATATTATAACATTGATTTTCATGCTTCCTATTATTCTTTTTTATGTAAAAATAAAAATCTGGATTGGCATGGAAATTAAATATTTATATTTAATGATGGCTCTATTTCTTTTGCAACCGGCGTATAGTTTTTGGGCTGCAAAACTGAGATATGAGTTGAAGTATAAACCTATTTTATGTTGGACAATTATATGTGCGTTGGTAGCCCCTATAAGTTCTTTGTACTTGCTGTATAATACAGAATTTGATAAGGTTTTTTCGAGAATTTTTGGATCATATGGAATTTTATTAATTATATATTTGGGATTTTATGTATATATATATATAAAATCTGGAGGAAGATTAGAAGTAATATTTTGGAAAGAGGCACTTAAATTCAGCATTCCTTTATTACCACATTATTTATCAACATACTTATTAAACAGTTGTGACAAATTGATGATTTCTAATTTGATAGGTGATACAGCTACTGCATATTATAGTATTGCTTATTCTGTTGGAACAATTGGCATTGTTGTTTGGACGGCAATTAACAGTTCACTTGTTCCTTATACATATGAAAAGTGTAAAGTTGACGATTATACTTCAATCGCGAATATAACCAAACCTATATTATTGCTTTTTGGTGTGGTAAGTGTGCTGATTATTTTGTTTGCGCCAGAAGTGGTGCATATTATGGCACCTCCAAAATATTATGAGTGCATATTTGTTATACCTCCAATTATAGCTGGAGTTTTCTTTCAAATTCAATATTTTATATATGCTAATATTGTTTTCTATCATAAAAAGACAAAGTACGTAATGTATGCAAGCGTTTCAGCAACAATTTTAAATCTTATATTGAATTTTTTTTGTATAAAAGAATGGGGATATATAGCGGCAGGATATACTACATTAATAAGTTATATGATTCAAGCAATGTTAGATTATTTCGCTATGAAAAAAGTCGTCAGAAAAAAAGTATATGATATGAAATTCATAGTAAGTTTATCTTTGGTAATAGTTATAATTGCGGTATTAAGTACTATTTTGTATAGGTTGCAAAATTTTATTAGATATGGATTGATTATTGCAATATTTTTAGTTTGTCTAATTCAAAAAGAAAAAATAGTATATTTATTTAAAAAATTTAACAAAGTAGATTAAAGAGAGGAAGATAATGAAAGCAATTATTCTTAATTCTGGAAGAGGAAGTCGGATGGGAGTGTTGACCTCTGAACATCCGAAATGTATGACGGAGATTTCTACAACGGAAACCATCTTAAGTAGACAGCTTGGTTTGTTGATAGAAGCGGGTATAACAGATATTGTTATTACAACAGGATATTATGATGAGATTCTTGTAAATTATTGTAAATCTTTGAAATTGTCGGCAAATTTCACTTTTGTTAACAATGCATTATATGAGCAAACGAATTATATATACTCTATTTATTGTGCAAAGAAAGTTATCGAAGATGAAGATATAGTTCTTATGCATGGAGATTTAGTGTTTGAGTATTCAGTATTAGAAGATGTGATTAATAGTAAAAAAAGTTGTATGAAAGTAAGTTCAACAGAAAACTTACCTGATAAAGATTTTAAGGCCGTTGTAGAAGATGGTTTGGTTAAAGCTGTAGGGGTTGAGTTTTTTGATTCTGCCATGGAAGCGCAGGCTTTATATAAACTAAATAAAAAAGATTGGAAAATTTGGCTGGACAAGATATGTGAATTTTGTGAAAATGGGAAAAATAAATGTTATGCAGAAGTCGCTTTAAATGAGGTCACTAATCAGTGTGTTATTCAAGCACTTGATGTCAAAAATAGACTTTGCATGGAGATTGATAATGCTATGGATTTACAAGTTGCGATTAAAAAACTAGACGAGATTGAGAAGCGTACAGTGTATATGTGTTTTTCAACGGATATTATTCATAGCGGACATATTGCAATAATAAAAAAAGCAAATAGATTAGGAAAAGTGATAGTGGGGGTTCTTTCTGATGAAGCAGTAAGTTCTTATAAGAGGTTTCCATTACTCCCTTATGAAGAGAGAAAGGCAATGTTCGAAAATATTGTTGGAATTTCTAAAGTTGTTGAGCAGAAAACATTAAGTTATAAAGAAAATTTAAACTTTTTGAAACCGGATTATGTGGTTCATGGTGATGATTGGAAATCGGGGGTGCAAAAATCAATAAGAAATGAAGTGTGTAATATTTTGGCTACATATGGTGGACAATTAGTGGAATTTCCATATTCAAAAGATGAAAAATATCAGGAATTGGATAGAAGGCTAAGGGCAGAATTAGCATCTCCGGATATGAGGCGTTCAAGATTGCGAAAAGCACTTGCGATGAAGAGAACAATCAATGCTATGGAAGTGCATAGTGGTCTTACCGGTCTGTTAGTGGAAAATACTGTTGTTGAAGAGAATGGTGGGATTCGACAATTTGATGCTATGTGGGTTTCTTCTTTATGTGATTCTACAGCTAAAGGAAAACCAGATATTGAACTTGTAGATATGACATCACGATTTCGGACTATTGACGATATTTGTGAGGTTACAACTAAACCTATAATCTTTGATGCAGATACAGGTGGTTTGGCAGAACATTTTGTATATACGGTTCGCTCATTAGAACGTATGGGTGTTTCAATGGTTATTATAGAGGATAAAAAGGGGCTTAAAAAAAATTCGTTGTTTGGAAATGATGTTGTTCAGACACAGGCGACAATCAAAGAATTTTGCGTTAAAATTGAAATGGCCAAGAAAGCCCAACGCACCAAAGATTTTATGATTTGTGCGCGTGTTGAGAGCCTTATTCTTGAGCAGGGAATGGACGATGCATTAAATCGGGCGAAGGCATATGTTAATGCTGGAGCGGATGCAATAATGATTCATAGTCGCAAAAAAGATCCGACAGAAATTTTTGAGTTTGTTAAAGAATTTAGAAAAAATAACATTAGTACACCTATAGTTGTTGTACCTACTTCTTTTAACATGGTAACTGAAGAAGAATTTAAAAAACGAGGTGTAAATATTGTTATATATGCAAATCAATTTACAAGAGCTGGGGTGCCGGCGATGCAAAATGCAGCTAAACTTATTCTTACAAACCATAGAGCAAAAGAATGTGATGATATATGTATGCCATTTAATGAAATTATACGTTTAATACCAGAGGAAATATAATGCAAAAAATATTATATGCAGATAATGAGTTTGAACAATTAGATAAGTGCATTTTAGATACAAATCAAAGAAAACTACTGCTTGTATGTGGTAAATCAATTAAACATCTAGCAATTGGAAAATATTTTGATGATCTAGAAGAAAGAATAGGGGTTAAGGTTGTCAGATTTTGTGATTTTAGTGCTAATCCGCTTTATGAATCAGTAGAAAAGGGAATAAAAATTTTAAATCAGGAAGAATGCAAACTTATTATTTCAGTAGGGGGAGGAAGTGCTATAGATGTAGCAAAATGTATTAAGTTATATGCATATATGGATCATACTCGTAACTATTTAAATCAATCTATTGTTCCTAATGATATACAGTTAATTGCGGTACCTACTACTGCCGGTACTGGGTCAGAAACTACGAGATATGCAGTTATTTACTTTAATGGGGAAAAACAATCCATTTCAGATAATAGTTGCATTCCATTTGCAGTTCTCATGGATCCGACAGTTTTAGATTCCCTATCTCAATATCAAAAAAAAGTCACGATGTTAGATGCATTATGTCATGCTACGGAAGCATTTTGGTCAATTAATTCGACGGAAAAAAGTAAAAAATATTCGGAACAGGCTATTCAATTGATATTGAAAAATTACGAAGGGTATCTTGATAATTCATCGGAGGCAAATGAAATAATGCTTAGAGCTTCTAATTTGGCAGGAAAAGCAATTAATATAGCCCAAACGACGGCAGGGCACGCAATGAGTTATAAACTGACTAGTTTATATGGGATTGCACACGGACATGCTGTGGCGTTATGTGTATCAAAATTATTTCCATATATGATAAGAAATACACAATTGTGTGTCGATCCTAGAGGGGAAGAATATTTGAAGAGCACATATGAGCAAATTGCTAAAGCATATGGGCGTTTAGATGCAATGGAAGCAGCAAACAGGTTTAGTACATTAGTGGATAAATTAGAACTTGAGATACCATGTGCAACTGATGATGAATTTAAAAAATTAAAAGAATCTGTTAATCTAGTGCGGCTTAAGAATAACCCGATTAGCTTGTCATTAACAACTATTGATGAAATATATCATTCTATTTTGGATAAAAATAAATAGCTATGTTTAAGGAGAAAAAAGATGAAAGTTGAAAGTTTAGTTCAAATTATAGGAGCAGATTTTTATACGGGAGTACCTGATTCACAATTAAAAGCACTTTGTAATTATCTAATGAACACGTATGGTATAGACAAAAAGCATCATATTATAGCGGCAAATGAGGGGAATTGTACAGCTTTAGCAGCGGGGTATTATTTGGCTACAAGAAAAATACCTGTTGTTTATATGCAGAATAGTGGAGAGGGAAACATTATTAATCCAGTTGCATCACTGCTAAATGATAAAGTGTATGCCATACCAATGATATTTATTGTTGGATGGAGAGGAGAACCGGGAATTCATGATGAACCACAACATGTCTTTCAAGGTGAGATTACCCAAAAACTACTAGAGGATATAGGAATACATACATTTGTGATTAGAAACAATACTCCTGAAGATGATGTAGTCAAAGCTATGGATGAATTTAGAAAAATTTTAGATAAAGGAAAAAATGTAGCTTTTATTGTAGGAAAAAATGGTTTGTCGTATGATGGTAATGTTAGTTATTTAAATAACAACATAATGATTCGAGAAGAAATCATTCAGCATATTGTTAAAGTAGCAGATGAAGATCCGATAATATGCACTACAGGCAAAGCGAGTCGTGAACTTTTTGAAACACGAGTGGCTAATGGACAAAGTCATAAATATGATTTTCTTACGGTTGGATCTATGGGACATAGTAGCAGTATTGCGCTTGGTATTGCATTAAATAAAACAGAAACAAAAGTTTGGTGTATTGATGGAGATGGTGCAATTTTGATGCATATGGGGGCGATGGCTGTAATCGGTGCAAACAGTCCGGATAATTTAATACATGTTGTAATTAATAATGGTGCGCATGAAACGGTGGGAGGGATGCCAACGGTTGCTGCATCAATGGATATGGTTGGGGTTGCGAAATCTTGTGGATATTCAAATGCAGTTTGTGTTGAAAATTTTGCTGAATTAGATAGAGAACTTACGGAAGCAAAAAAAAGAAAGGGATTAACTTTAATTGAAGTAAAGTGTTCTATTGGTGCAAGAAATGATTTGGGCAGACCAACTACTACCGCTATTGAAAATAAAATTAATTTTATGAATTATTTAAATAATAAGCAATGATTTATAGATTATAATGTAAAAGAGTACAACAAATAATATTTTATGATGTATTAAAAAATGAAAGATTATAGTAGCAAGGAGAAAATATGGCCGTATTTATTGGAAAGGTGTTAATGATAACCGGTGGAACTGGTTCTTTTGGAAATGCAGTATTGAATCGTTTCCTCCAAACTGATATTGGAGAAATTAGAATTTTTTCTAGAGATGAAAAAAAACAAGATGATATGCGTCATGAGTTTCAGGCAAAGATGCCGGAAGTGGCGGACAAGATTAAGTTTTACATAGGAGATGTAAGAGATTTGGAGTCTGTTAGAGGAGCGATGCTGGGAGTAGATTATGTCTTTCATGCAGCGGCATTAAAACAGGTTCCATCATGTGAGTTTTTCCCAATGGAAGCGGTTCGTACAAATGTAATAGGTACAGACAATGTGTTGACTGCTGCGATTGAAGCAGGAGTAGAATCTGTAATTTGCTTGTCGACGGACAAGGCTGCCTATCCGATCAATGCAATGGGAATTACGAAAGCAATCGAGGAGAAAGTGGCGGTTGCCAAATCGCGTATGTCAGGGAAAACGAAAATCTGTTGTACGAGATATGGTAATGTTATGTGTTCCAGAGGATCGGTTATTCCTCTTTGGATTGATCAGATTAAGGCCGGCAATCCGATTACGGTAACGGAACCATCGATGACGCGTTTTATCATGAGTCTGGAAGAAGCGGTTGATCTTGTTTTGTTTGCCTTTGAAAAGGGAGAGAATGGAGATCTTCTTATTATGAAAGCACCTGCATGTACGATTCAGACACAGGCAGAGGCGATATGTGAACTTTTTGGTGGTAAGAAGGAAGATATCAAGGTGATTGGTATCCGTCATGGGGAGAAGATGTATGAGACTCTGCTTACAAATGAGGAATGTGCGAAAGCAATTGACTTGGGAAACTTCTATCGTGTGCCGGCAGATAATCGTGGATTAAACTATGATAAGTACTTCAAAGAGGGCGATGAGAAGAGAAATACTCTGACTGAGTTTAACAGTAATAATACAAGAAGATTGAATCTTGAGGAAACGAAAGAAACGATTGCAAAGCTTACATATATACAGGAGAGATTGGCAGAGGATAAGTAATGGGTAAATACAGTGATGTAAAATGGAAAGAAAATGGCAAACTGAAACTTATGATTATTGTCGGAACACGCCCAGAGATTATACGTCTTGCGGCCGTAATCAATAAGACTAGAAAATACTTTGATGTATTATTGGTGCATACGGGACAGAATTACGACTATAATTTGAATGGCATATTTTTCAAGGATCTGAAACTTGCAGATCCGGAGATTTATCTGAATGCGGTTGGACAAGATCTCGGTGAGACGATGGGAAATATTATATCAGAGTCTTATAAGGTGATGTCTGAGCTGCAGCCGGATGCGGTCCTGGTTCTGGGAGATACGAATTCCTGTCTTTCTGTGATCGGAGCGAAACGTTTGCATATTCCGATTTTTCATATGGAAGCAGGAAATCGCTGCAAGGATGAGTGCCTTCCGGAAGAAACAAATCGTAGAATTGTGGACATTATTTCGGATGTTAATATGGCTTATTCGGAACATGCGAGACGTTATCTGGCGGACACCGGACTTCCGAAAGAACGTACTTATGTGACAGGATCGCCTATGGCAGAGGTGTTACATAATAATTTGGAAGAAATTGAAGCGTCCGATATTCATGCAAAGCTTGGTCTGCAAAAAGGAAAGTATATTCTGTTATCTGCACACAGAGAAGAGAATATTGACACGGAGAAAAACTTTACATCATTGTTTAATGCAATCAATAAGATGGCCGATAAGTATGACATGCCAATTCTTTATTCGTGTCATCCACGCTCGCGTAAAAGAATTGAAGCTACAGGATTTCAGTTGGATCCGAGGGTAATCCAGCATGAGCCGTTAGGTTTTCATGATTACAATTGTTTGCAGATGAATGCATTTTGCGTTGTTTCGGATTCCGGGACTTTGCCGGAAGAGTCATCGTTTTTCACATCAGTGGGACATCCTTTTCCTGCTGTTTGTATTCGTACTTCGACAGAGAGACCTGAGGCTTTGGACAAGGGTGATTTCATTTTGTCTGGAATCGATGAAAGAGGTTTATTACAGGCGGTAGATGTTGCTGTTGAAATGAATGCAAATCGGGATTTGGGAATTCCGGTTCCGGATTATGTGGATGAAAATGTATCAGATAAAGTGGTAAAGATCATTCAAAGTTATACGGGTGTTATTAACAAAATGGTATGGCGTAAGGATGTATAAACGATTTAGATAGCATTTTGAGACAGGCGTGGAGGCAATTGATGAACATTTTGGTTACAGGTGCAAGAGGTATGGTAGGAACTGCTCTTGTAAATAACTTGAAAAATATTAGAGATCATAAAAATCAGACAAGACCTGCGATTCATATTGATGAAATTTACGAATACGATATAGACTCTACGAAAGAGGAATTGGAGAATTACTGTAAACATGCAGACTTTGTTTTTCATTTGGCCGGAGTGAATCGACCGGAAAATCCAGATGATTTTATGAAGGGAAATTTTGGTTTTACGTCGGAGTTGCTAAATTGCTTAAAGAAGTACCAAAATAGAGCAACAATTATGCTTTCGTCTTCTATACAGGCAACGTTGGCGGGAAGATTTGGTGATTCCGAATATGGAAGAAGCAAACTTGCCGGCGAACAACTGCTTTTTGATTATGGAAAAGAAAATGGTGTCAGGATTGCAGTCTATCGTTTCCCGAATCTAATGGGGCATAGCCGACCAAAGTATAATTCAGCTGTCTCAACTTTTTGCTGGGCAGTTGCGAATAATGAACCATATACAGTAAACGATCGTTCGACAGAGTTGGAGCTTTTGTATATTGATGATTTGGTAGAGGGGATGTTTGATCTGCTGGAAGGCAGGGAACAGCATTGTACATTCGATGGTGTGGAAACTGTTTTATGTGACCAGGGAGCGTATTGCTGTGTGCCGGTTACACATAAGGTGACATTGGGCGAAATTGTTGATTTGCTTGAACAATTTAAGATGCAGCCGGAAACATTGATGATGCCGAAGATGCCGAATGGTTCATTTGCAAAGAAGCTGTTTAGTCTATATCTTACATATCTTCCAAAAGAAAAGTTCGCATATCCTTTGAAAATGAATGTGGATGATCGCGGTTCTTTTACGGAGCTTGTGCATACGCAAGACTGCGGACAGGTTTCCATTAATATCAGTAAGCCGGGAATTACAAAGGGACAGCATTGGCATAACAGCAAATGGGAGCTTTTTATTGTTGTGGCAGGACATGGATTGATTCAGGAACGAAATATTAATACCGGAGAAATGGTGGAGTTTGAGGTAAGCGGAGAGAAGATCGAGGCGGTCTATATGATTCCGGGATGGACGCATAATATTATTAACTTGAGCGAGACGGAGAATCTGGTCACGGTGATGACTTGTAATGAGGTGTTTGATAAGGGGAGACCGGACACGTTTGGGGAAGTGGTTTAAATTTTTTTTGATTTGGAAAATATAAGTTATGTTTAATTTGGTTAAAGGATAGAATATTAGAGAAAGTTAGGGAATATTATTTTTTTGCTATTATGGGAAGAGTGTTTAATGAACAAAACGATATGTATAGGTTTTTTAATGAAGCGGAGAGTTAAGATATGGGTTATAGAGAGATAATAGAAGAAGACTATTTGGATTCGATAATAGAAAAAAATGTATCATATTTGGATGAAATAACAAGAAGAATGAAATTGGGAGATGTTTCGATATTTGCTGGGGCGGGGCTGTCTGTTGCATCAGGATATGTAGATTGGAAAAAATTATTAGAGCCAATTAGTAAACAGTTAAGATTAAATTCAGATATTGAGTTGACTGCCATTGCACAATATTATGTTGATAAATATAATCGCCAAGGACTAAATTCGCTTGTTTTTAATGAATTTGATAAAGTCCCTAAAAATAATGAAAATGCTAATTGGCTGGCAAAGATGCCAATTACAGAATTCTGGACGACAAACTATGATGATGTTATTGAACAATCCTTAGAAAAACAAGGAAAGAAATACCAAAAAATAGTGAAATCAGAAGATTTTAAATATCATAAGTTGGAACGTGAGGTAACTATATATAAAATGCATGGTGATAAAGACTCGCCAGATGATGTAGTATTAACAAAAAAGGATTATCAAACATATGATATAGAGAGAGATGTGTTCACAAAGTTACTTTCTGTGGAGTTGATAAGAAAAACATTTGTTTTTATTGGATTTAGTTTTAATGATCCAAATTTGGAAAGGATATTGAGTATTGCTAAACAATCATTAAAGGGGAAAGCACCTCAGACACATTATTGCTTTATGCGAAGGGTTCAATTAATGGACTATTTAGATAAGAAAAATAAATTGAATCGTGAGCGTATTAAACAATATATTCAAGATAAAAATTATCAGGAGCTTAGAATAGCAGCTATGGCCCAGGATGGTATATTAACTATTTTAATTAATAGTTATGAAGAAATTACTTTAATGTTACAATATTTGTACAATAACTATATAACAAATAATGTATTTGTTTCGGGTGGAATTAATCCGGATGATTTATCGGATTACAAGTGCTTTGATATGGAAAAGGATATTGTTTCTAATTTAAATCCAGCAGAAAGTTTTCTTACGCTATTAGGAAAAAATCTTTGTGACAATGATTTTTCTATATATACAGGATTTGGGGCAGGAGTTGGAAATTATATATTGTCAGGGATATTGTTGAGTGATAAATATAATAGTGCTGATGTTATAAATGATAAAATACATATTAGTAGTTTGTTTGATGTTGAAGATAAAGAGCAAATTCGAAGAAAAATGATAAAACAATGTAGCTGTTCAATAATAGTGTTCGGTTACGGAGATGAAGACTCGGGAACTTACAAAGAATATGACATCGCTGTGAGTGAGGGAAAATATATTATACCGGTAATGAAAACTGGTTTAGCAGCAGAAAAAATATATAATACATTAAAACAAAAGAATAAAATTAGAGAGATGAGCTTTCTGGAGATGGAAAATAAGATTAGTATAACGGTACAGGGGATTATGCAATTATTAATTAATCACAAAGAACAAAAAGAAAGAGAATTAAAGGAAAAAATATATTCGGAAATTGCGCTTTCAGGAATTGGTGTTTTTTTAAGTTATCATTATCAAAGTGACCATAAAATTGCAAAAGAAATTACTAACTTGGTTAATAAAGATAGAACAAATATGTTCACGGTGGTGCAAGAAAAGACAAAAAGAAAAGATCCAGAAAGCATAAAGAAATGGGTGGATGAAAATATTAAAAAAACTAAGTTTACTATACTACTTATTAGCCAAGAAACATTAAACCGGACGTATGTGTCTTATGAAATAGATAAAAGTATTGAACATGGAAATACAATAATTCCTATTCTGATTGACAATGATGATAGTATGTCGAAGGATGAGGAGTTCAAAATGGATTATGATAAATTACCAAAGAAATTTTATAAAAAGATTAGATGGTGGTATCAAGAATGTGGAAGAGATAATATTATAAATTGGTTAAATGAGGAATTAGGAATATAATATAGCGAACATTTTGAGGAATGCAATGTACTTTTGGAAAAATCTTATTAAGTGAAAGTATTTGTGAAAATAGCAAATGACGAGGACGGATGTTTTGAAGATAGAAAATCAGAAATGTAATTTCGCAAAAGAGTTTAAAAAAGTGTATTATGATAATTATAATCAAAGCAAACCAATTAAAAGACCTAAATTATACACAGCACTTTTGATTGTTGATTTGGCACTTTTTTTGGTAGGATCATTTTTATACATATTTTATACATTAGAATTGGCTCCTAGTGAAATTTGGTTGTGGTGGGGAATTGGAATTTGCTTAGCGAGTTGTACCATAGGTTGTCTTTTAGATTCGAGATATTTTTTCAAATCCTATAAAAGTAAATTGTATGAAAAGAGTGTAAAAGCGATAGATGCTGCATTTAGCGAGAAATGGAATCCGAAAGATTTGTATTGCAGAGAGAGGTGTATCGAATTATTCAAGAGGGATTATTGTGATTCTTTTAGCTATAGGTTTTCGAAAATTGTAAATAAAACGGTAGCAACACTTTTTATCATTCTATTTAGTATAATTTCTTATATATGTTCTAACAGGCCTGAACTAATAGCAAGTAGATGGTCAAAATATGTGGGCATTGTGGTTATTGTGGTAGAAATATTAGGAACTTATATTCCAAAAGTAGAAGAAAAATTATCAGGAGATTATTTGTATGATCGGGTTTGCAAGGATTACAAATACTATTTGGTAGAACAATGTGTATATGGCAAGACACAGGGGACATCATGTGATAAAGAACAGGAGAGTGCTCTAGATGTATATAAGAAAATAAAGTATAGGATAAAAGAGGCAATGCAATTTTTGACTTTTGCTTTTTATCCCAGAACAACATTGATTGCCTGTGCAGTTATTTCGGTGATTGTTATTGTTATACTTGGAATTGTGATGGCATTTACACCGCAAGATTCCGGTAGTTATAATATGGTGTATGCGCTGACTACAGGTGCGATTGCGTCCTTTTTTGTTACATTTGTTGTGGAAATGTCTAATAATTACAGGCATAATAAGCTGGCGTGGTATGAGTTGCAGGACTATTACTTGGCAGTTATGAAATATGAGGGGGATAAGCAGATCATGATGCAACAAACTCCGCATCAGAGGGCGGAGAAGAAAGCATACGATGAGTTTGTAACAGCAGGTGGCATAGAGGATAAAAAGGCACCGAAGGATGTCATTCAGATAACATGGAAACAATTACCGGATTTAATTCCGGTACTGAGACAGACTCTTGATGAGAAAAAGGAATTCCTGAGTGATGCGGAAAATGAGGAGTTGTTAGTCCTTTTTTCAGCATATAAGCAGATTCAATTTGCTATACGGGAGCGTGTTATGATGTCACCAATGTTGTATGATGCGCTTAATCATCCGGATGAAGAATATTTGAAGTCGATCTATCCAGCGGATATTATAAAAAATATGCCTGATTGGATAAGACATCACCTATCCAGTGAAGAAAGTCAAAAGGCATGTGATCGATATGCAGATTCAATTCTTGCAGATTCGTTTTTGCTTTCAAAGTTTATGGAAAATTATGATATATCACAGAATGGGCTTGATAGTTATCGGGATGAGCTAGATCGCATGGAAGAAACAGAAGAGGACGACCCGGAGGATATTGACTATGATGAAGTTGATTTTTCGGAACCGGATGACGAGGAAATATTTCGAGCACAGAATGAAGAATTTGACAGACAGATGGAATTGGAGCAAAGACCGTTTGTGAGCTGGCAGTTAAGTCAATGTTGTCTGGATATAGCGGAGAGTCTGGATGTTCTTGAGAAGAGCATACGTAAGAAACCGTATTATGGAATGATGATGGGCTGACTTGAAAAAGTAAATTCCAGTGCAAGAGTAAATTCCATCGGCTTTTAAATTTTGCTGATTTTGCAGGAGTTTTTTTAACAAAATCTCTTGCTTTCTGTTATAATTAAGCTAGCTTATCGAAATTTTGTTGTTTTTATGGCATGAAAAACAGGCTACTAGAATTCGGTGTGTCAGACTAAATTCCACCAGCCACATTTAAAAAATGTGAAATGTTTACTTCCAGTCTGACAGCAGATTTCGATCAGTTAATTAGTTACTTCTTAAAGCGTATCAGCTTAGGCGTTAAATTGACTTCACCTGGTGAAACCGGCTTGAGCTGAAAGGCTTTAAGAACATCTTCTCCAAGTGTTTCCAGGGCAGCATCATACGGCGTTTTGCCGTCAAGGCTTTCTCTTGGAGTAGAGTTTATGTGATTCACAATAAGATTGACATCCCATTGGGTTAGAAATTCAAAGGATGTTCCTTTAGGCAATATCATGCGGAGCATGGTATGCGCCTGTTCGATGGTTCCTTTTTGTCCGCTACGCATTGGATCACAGTAATAAATGCTGCTTCTTTGTATGCCGGTAATTCCAGTTTCTAATTCTTCTGGGTTCCCAAATTCAGAGCCACGGTCGGTTAAGATATTTTCAAAAACAGATGTAAATTCATACGTTCCCATACGTTTTTCCAAACGGTCAAATACAGCACGGACGGCACCTTTTGTGCACCGGTTAATAAGAAATGCAAGAAACAGTTTTTCCTCTGTAAAGATCATGGTTAACAGCGTTTTCTGGGAGTCCCTTGATGACTTTACTGTGTCCATTTGTACATAAGAATTTGATTCCAAAGAACAGAAGTCTGCATAGGTTCTGTTGGTAAATACTTCGCGGTCTTTGATCTGTGTTTTGTGGCACTTTCTTGGTTTGAATTTTGCCTGCCTTTTCAGACCCACATTTCTGGCTGTGAACAGTCCCTTATCGATGTATGTGTACATGGAGCGGACAGACATATCCAGTTCCGGATGATTGATCAGGATCTGATAGGGTGACTGTCCCTGTGCGATCAACGGAGTAACAATCTGGTCTTTTTGGTGCAGCTGATGCCGGGCCATATTTATCCCGGCACGGGAACTACTTAATAATTCGCGGTACTTACGGTCGGCAAAACGGGCATCATAGCGGTATTTATGGGCAATGGTACAATGATTGATTTTCATTGGACAGCCATTACATACATAAGGCGCCTTATCAAGTCTGCAGCACAGTTCCTTTTCGAAATCCTTACAGGTTTGGTTGCAGGTTGGACAGGATGTACATTTAATACCGCAGAGCATGATTTTTCCACAGGCATTTGTTTTTTTACAGTGATAGCGGTGTACACAAAAGTTTTTGGCATTGTAGAAAGTTCCTTTGTGGTACCAGTCAGAAAGGCGTCGTGATTTAACCTCTTTTGAGATGGTTGTAGGATCTTTACAAAGGAATGCCGCAATGTCTTTAAAAGTCGCACCTTTGGATAATTCGTTTTCGATGTAGATACGGTCATTAAGTGTTAGATGTTTCTGGTTTCCAGGGATATATTTACTCATGATAATTCTCCTTCTACTGCTGTCAGAAGGAACTTTTACAATAACACTGATGTATGAAAGAGTAAATATCTACTGTGCAGGACTAAATTCTACCGCCCTGTAGGGCAGTGGAATTTAAAATTTCATTTTAGGGGAATGATGATGGAGAATTATCATAATTGTGCAAAAGCGCCGCTAGATGATACGATATCAATATTATCGTATGAGAGCGAAAAGCGGCGATTAGATAAGAAGCTTGAAAAGCAGAGAACTGAGGATAATGAGAAGTAGATATAGAATAAGTTATATTCGATAAAGAACGTTATGAAACAGTAGGTGATTATCAGATATAGCATTAATGTAGGAATTGATAATAAATTGTTTTTCACATATAATTAGAAGTGTAAATAGTTAAAAATATGATTTTGAGCGAAAAATGAAAGGATACAAATATGGGAGCTGATAAGCAGATGGAAATTCAAAGTTTGGAATTAACGAATTTTCGTGGAATAGCACATGCGAATCTGACTTTAGATGGTAAATCGGCGGTTATTTATGGTATTAATGGCATGGGAAAATCAACCATTTTGCAGGCATGTAGTGTTCTATTCTTCAGAATACTAAGTATGCTGACAGCGTCAGATCTTGGTAGAGATAGCAAGGTGAAAATTGAAGATTCTGATATAAAAATAGGTGCTCAGGCAGCTCGTATATCTATGCAGTTAAATATAGACCATACAGTATACTCTTATTTTCGTAGCGCGGAGCAAAATGGCAGAAGGATACATTCGGGAATGGATGCAAAGCGCATAGTTGATCAATTCAGGAGATTATATGTGGGACAATATATGCTTTTGGAAGAGGATGAAACGGATGAGTCCGATAGGGAAAGTACCAGAGAGTTAGTATTTAATGAAAGTAATATGCCAATATATGCGTCATATGGTGTAAATCGTTATGTATCGGATCGTAGAAATAAGGTTTTAAAAAAGGACATAAAATTAGGTGGAAAATTGGAGGCTTTGAGAGATGTTTTTGATCCAACTATCAATTTTCAATTGTTTTTTGAATGGTTTCGGGGACGGCAGGAATATGAGAATAGTAAAAGAGTGGAGAAAGAGTCTTTTAAGGATACGCAATTATCCGCGGTGCGAAAAGCTATTTTAAAGATTATGGACAATGATTTCTCTGATATCAAAATTAAAATTGATAATGAAGATGCACAGATGGTCGCTGTAAAACACCATACAGAATTGAGTATTGCTCAATTATCGGAAGGTGAAAAGTGTGTTTTGGCGATGACGGGGGATTTGGCGCGAAAATTGGCAATTGCGAATCCTGGTAGAGAGAATCCATTGGAGGGAGAAGGTGTCGTATTGATTGATGAGGTGGATTTACATTTGCATCCTTCATGGCAGGGACGTATGATGCCTCTCCTGTTTCGCACATTTCCAAATATTCAGTTTATAGTTACTACACATTCACCTAAAGTTCTTAGCGAGATTAAAGATGAAGCAAATATATTTGAAATTTATCAAGACGGAAATGCTATAAATGTACGGAAACAGGATCCTATGAATGGATGGAATATTAATCACATTATGCGTGATTTTATGCATACAGATATTTTAAATGAGGAAACCCAAAAGCTAATTGATGAAATCTATAATTGCATTGAAAACGAAAATTTTGATCAGGCAGAAGAAATTGTTGACCAGTTGGCAAGAATTACAGATGAAATGAACGTGGAAGTTGTTCGTGCCAGAACACTAATTCATAGGAAACGATAACATGAAAACGATATACAAAAATGATGAGCCACAGGAAATCTTGCAGTGGAAAAGTAAATTTAAAAATAAGAATGGAAGAATGCCGAGGTATTCTGATTTAAATGAAGAAAAAATCTACCTCATAAAATTTTCTTGAAAAATAGTTTGTTATCAGAGCAAGGGCATATTTGTTGCTACTGCTGTAAAACTATTAGGACAGACAATTCGCATATTGAGCATATTCGTCCGAAAGAAAGGGATGAGTATAGAGCAATGTCGTTAGAATATGAAAATTTGTTAGCGTCTTGTCAGGGATACCATGATCGGGAAGAAAATTGTGGGCATAGCAAAGACAATATATTTGATGAAGAATTATTTGTTTCTCCATTGGAAGAAAATTGTGAATCGTTATTCGAATTTAACGATAGAGGAAAGATTAAAGCTGCTGACGGAAATGAACGGGCTGCGTATACAATTGAGTTATTAAACTTGGATACTGAACAGTTAAATGCAGCAAGAACAGAAGCTATGTGGTTTTCAGGGGCAATGGATGAACTTACAGAGGATGAATGTCAGAAATTATTGGATAAATTTGAAAGTGTAGATGAGAAAGGACGATACGCTGGATTTAGTGATGCGATTGTGTATCAATTAAAGAAACAGCTAGCATATTTGACAAGATTTTAAGTGGAACTACTATTGGGCTGAAGGCTCCTGTGTGAGCATTCAGCCTTTACTTATGATGCCGATATTAGTAAACGTCAAATCATGCGCCAGTCATTAAATGTAAACGTCAAATCATGCGCCAGTCATTAAATTCAACGCCGCCTGTTATGGGCGGCGCGGCTTCCGGCATTCGTCCGGAAGACTATCTGACCATGGCATGAGATGATCCAGTTTTGCCGAATCTATATTTCCTTTTTCATCACAGAGTTTTGGCAACTCTGTAAGGATATACTTAAAGTAATAATACGGTCGCAGCTGATTCAGCTTTGCGGTTTCAGAAATACTATATACCATTGCACTGGCAGATGCTCCTTTTGAGGTATTGTGGAACATCCAGTTTTTCTTGCCCAGACAAAAGGTTCGTATAGCTCTCTCCGAAGCTGAATTGTCGATAGGCACATTGCCATCTTCGAGAAATATCTGTAAGTATTTTTCCTGATTGATTACGAAATTAAGTCCCTGCCCTGTTTTTGATTTTGGAGGTACTGTACAATCGCTTACCTGCTGTTTTACCCACGCAAAGAATTCTTCAACCATCGGCTTGATCACTTCCTGCCGTTTTTGAAGACGTTCCCTTGATGAGAGTCCTTTTAGCTCAGTATCAGCATTATAAAATTCAGCGATCTTCTGCAACGCCTGGTATGCAACCGATTGTCTTACCGACGACGGATCCTTTTTATCTGCAGCCTTAACCGCATCTGCAAAATCACGCCTTGCATGTGCCCAGCAGTTCGCATTTGTTACATCTGGCAGCTTTTTGTCAACCAGATGGTATTGCTGCAAACTGTCAGTTACAAGGACTCCCTTATAGTCCTTGTAAAAATCCAGAGGTTTTTGATGATCACGCCCCTTCTGATATTCATAGACCACGATTGGACGCCTGGTATAAAACTCTCCGGAGCGGTGCACCCACATATAGCATTTACTGTTGGGGTGGTCGCTGTCTGCTATCACCTGCGTTGGTGTTTCATCAGACTGCGTGACATGCAGCGACAGCAGTTCCTGCTTCATCCGCTCAACGAACGGAGTGAAATACATCTGGGAGCATTTAACAATCCAGTTGGACATTGTCTGGCGTGATATATTCACACCATTACGTTGGAATTCCTGTTCAATCCGGTGTAATGCGGATGAATTCACATATTTTACATTCAGTATGGAAGCCAGTAATGATGGTGTTACAATGCTGTTGCGAAGCAGATCCCTGGGTCTGTTTCCACGCAGAAATTCATCCTGATGATCACCATCGGTTCCTACATATACCTCGACGGTATGAATTTCGACCGTCCATGATTCAGGCTCATGGCGAAGCCTTTTGTAGGTTTCATCCGGCATACGGCGCCAGTTGTTCTTTCCATAAAAAGCATCGAGCTGTTCTTCAGAAACACTGTACGGTGGAAGTATTTCCTCCGGGAAATCCTTCAGATCAAGATCCCGTTGTCCTTTTTTCTTCACTGTACGCTTTGCTGGGAGAACTTCTTCCGCAGAAGGCTCCTTTTTTGATTCATCGCAGGCAGCCTCCGCTTCATCAAAAAAGGAAAGCTGACCTTCGATTGACTTTAAGGTCTCTGTATGTTTGCCAAATCTGTAATTGTTGGCAATGCGAACCTGCTCAATGAGCTTTTCGATGTTGTCATTTAAAGCATCAAGCTGCCCCTGCATCATAAGAACAATCGTGATCAGTTCTTCACGGCTGCAATTATTCAGTTCTTCCAAAGTGTGTTTCTGTGCCATTGCTTCGCTCCTTCAAACTGATTTTATTATAGCAGAAGTGAGCTTAATTAGCGAATGCTTATGTGCTGGTTCTTCGTCATTATGCCTACAGACGTAAGGCTGTATACTGCCAATAAAAGCAAGGAAATATAGAGTTTTCAAAGTTCGAAATATTTATTTCAAGCCTCTTCCAGCCAACATAGCAGTGACAAAGATGGCTTACAATCGAAGCTGTACTATAGTTTTTGCAGCACCATAAATGTCTTTAAAAAATCTCTGTTTTGCACAAACTCAGAATGGCTTTTGTGGTGTGACATCCTTAATCTTAGGGTCAAGCGGATTTAAACCGAGCATCAAGTAATCGAATTGTTCCTCAGTAAGATCCGCAGCTTCTTCGGTGGTTCTTGGCCAGGATAACGAACCAGCTTCGATCCGTTTATACAGCAGAAGAAATCCATCGCCCATCCAGAGCAGCCCTTTGATTCTGTCGGAGCGCCTGCCACAGAACAGGAACAGGGTTCCTTTTTCAAACGGATTCTGCTTATACTTATCACCAATGATCACCGAGAGACCATCAATGCCTTTGCGCAGGTCAACTGTTCCACACGCAAGTACGACACGGGTGATTTTAGCAACGTTCTCCAGCATGGATTACCTCCTTTAGGAGCAGACTCAGTACTTCCTCTGAAATAGCATTCGATATTTCCAGAGTGATAGCTCCATGTCGGATAACCGCGGTCGTAGTTGAATTCAGCGAATCTTGTGTTGAAACAACTTTCTCCGATGTGGGAGCTGCGAATTCAACAAAAGAAATTTCCGCAGGTTCTTCAGTAGCTGCTGGAAGTTGCATCTGGTCGTATGATTCTTTGCGAAACTTACGCAGCCAGTAATAGTATGACTTTTCTTTGATGTCATTGTCTTTCAGCCATTGCCGGACGGTTACGTTTGCAGGTCGTTCCTGACATTGTTTTATGATGTTTAACCAATTGGCACGCCTGACATTGTGTGTGAGTTGATCCATGATAGTTTGCCTCCTCTAAAAAACTATTAGTTTTTTCGTGTTTTTTAGAGTGTCTCACAAAAATGCTAATTATCCAAGGCGTGTGGTTTGACGTTTACGGGTATAAAAAATGGTAAGCGCATAGTTTTAGGGCGTACCCTATAAATGAAATCTGACACCCCGCGCTAGGATGCCAGACATGCGAGTATTTCACTACATTTTATTTACAAGTTTCCTGAGCCAATTTACTCCACGGGGCAAATTGTTCCAATTCCTCGTCTGACATTTCAGCACCAGGACGATGCTCCAGAAGGAAGCTCAGATATTTAAGTGGATCAAGTTCATTGGCTT
>OHTG01000440.1_pt1 | contig 29838 bp, 31 predicted proteins | sample 1578761 | NCBI WGS metagenome assembly OHTG01 (sample SAMEA3879536, study PRJEB24766) | human gut metagenome | biome: human-associated habitat; feature: feces | place: USA | collected 1985/1987
GAATTTAAAATTTATCTATTTTATGAGTCCTTTTTCTTGACGTAGTACCAATGCTTTTACAGAGTATAGTGTATTTTAAAATGTAATGAATAGAGAGAAAAGAAAAGACCGCTTGATGCGGTCTTAATTATTTTATGCGTTTTGTTCTTGTTCTTGAAGTTTTGCCTTTTCAACAGGTTGAACTAATTTCTTTCCAGAACCAATGAAGATCATCAATCCTAATGCCATTAATAGAACAGCAAAGAATAATTGTAGTCCGTCTGTCATAAATACGAATCCGCCAGTGACGAATAACTTTAAGCAGATGTTGTATACTGACATTCCTAAGCTTGTCATTGTTACTACTAACATCATAACCATTGGTACATATAACATATATCCTTTACGTCCTGTAACTTTTAAGAATACAGATAATGATACTAATACCATCGCAGCTAATAATTGGTTAGCACTACCGAATAATGGCCAAATATTTAAATATCCACCTAAGCTTAATAGGTAACCACCGGCTAATGTGATCAATGTAGCAACATATTTATTTGTTAAGAAAGCGACAACACTGTTTGTTTCAGCTTCTTCATTGACTTCAAATAACTCTTGGAATGATAAACGTCCGATTCTAGCAACAGCATCTAATGAAGTTAATGCCAAAGCAGAAACGAACATTGTCATGATGCATAGACCCCATTCTTGAGGGAATCCAAATTGGGAAATCAATCCAGTAACACCAACTGAAAATTTAATAAATGGAGTTGCAGTATCAGCAAATGCCATAGAAGATAATGTTTCATTTAATACGCCTTTGCTAGCTAAGCTAGTTAAAGATCCAACAACAACGATTACAAGTACAGCAAGTAATGATTCAAGCAACATACTTCCGTATCCAACTTGTAACATATCACTTTCGTTGCGAATTTGTTTAGAACTTGTTTCACTAGATACAAGTGAGTGGAATCCACTAACAGCACCACAAGCAACTGTAACGAATAATGTTGGGAAGATATAGCTTCCTGTTGTAGATTTAAATCCAGTGAATGCAGGTGATGTGATTGTAGGATTTGATACAAATACACCAACAACTGCAGCAACGATCATTCCGATGAATAAGAATGTAGTCAAATAGTCACGTGGTTGTTTTAATACCCAGATTGGTGTAACACTTGCAAAGAAGATATAAACGAATACTAGATATACCCAAGTTTGTTTAGTAAAGTAAACTGGGAATGCGATTCCTAATGCTAACATAGCGACGATTAGTACAATGCCTAAAACAGTTTGTTTCCATCCAGAAAGCCCCGTTTTCTTTAAGAAGAAACCAAATGCGATTGCAACAAATACATATAGAATTGTGATTGAACTAGCAGCTCCACTAGGTAAAGATTGTGCACCAGCAGCATTGTATCCGTTTAATGATCCTGCAACCATGTCAGCAAATGCAGCAATAACTAATAAAGTAAATAACCAGCAAAACAAGAAGAATAATTTACGTCCTGTTTTACCAATGTATGTTTCAATGATTTGTCCCATTGATTTACCATGAGATTTAACAGATGCGTATAGAGCACCAAAATCTTGTACGGCACCAAAGAAGATTCCTCCGACCATTACCCATAAAAATGCAGGTAACCATCCAAATACCATCGCAAGTACTGGACCTGTTACTGGACCGGCTCCAGCAATTGAAGAGAATTGGTGTCCAAATACTTCCCATTTATTACTAGGAACATAATCAACTCCATCTTCTTTTTCATAAGCAGGTGTCTTAGCTTTTGAATCAATTCCCCATGTTTTAACTAAATAACGTCCATAAACCAAGTAAGCTGTAAGTAATAATGCAGCAGCAATAGCCAATAATAATAGACCATTCATAAATAATTTTCCTCCCTTAAAACTTTCTATTCAAATATCCAAATAATAAAAAAAGACTTCGTCTATCTAAGACGAAATCTAACACTATTCCGCGGTACCACTTAGTTTGCAACTACATTGTTGCCACTTAGAACTTCTTAACGCGAAGGACGAATCATTTTACTTATAATTTCAAATGATTAGCTCACAAGTGATAGCTCTAAGGACCGTCGTTATCATTTCACCAAATTTGATACTCTCTTAATCCGGGCTTGCTTAAAGTCGTGCCTTGCTCATTGCTTTGAATATTTGTGGTTGTATAATATACCATCTTGAAAAACATGTCAATAAAAAATGTAACAAAATGAAAAATAACATTTTCACAATTTACATTAATTACAATTGTCATTTGTTTGTTAACATGTGAACGTTTGTGCTATAATCTAATATTGTTGGAGGGAACAGATGATTTATATAACTGGAGACATTCATAGAGAACAAGATATTCATAAAATCAATCCTAGAGAATTTACAGTTGGCAATTCTTTAACAGAAAATGATTATGTTATTATATGCGGAGATTTTGGTTGCGTTTGGGATGGAAGTACAGGGGATAACTTCTGGTTAAAATGGTTAGATTCACTTCCTTGGAACACTTTATTTATTGATGGGAATCATGAAAATTTTGATGTTCTTAATACGTATCCTTTAGAAGAGTATAAAGGTGGTAAAGTACATCGTATTCGCTCGAGAGTATTTCATTTGATGCGCGGTGAGGTTTTCAATATTGATGGTTATAAATTTTTTACTATGGGTGGAGGATTTTCCCACGATGTTAATTATCGTACAGAACATAAAAATTGGTGGAAAGATGAAATTTGTACGATTGAAGAAGCGAAACATGCTTTTGCAACATTAGAAAAAAATAATTGGGAAGTTGATTATATTTTATCGCACGATACATATTCATCGCATCCATTGGCTCATAAATATGAAACGGATATGAGTTTATATGGAGATGATTATTATGATTTGCACGATTGTTTAGAAACAGTTGAGAAGAAAACAGATTACAAAATGTGGTTTAGTGGACATTATCATGATGATATGATTCATTATTCGGATTCCAATAAGCCATGTTTGACTTTATTTGATAAAGTTTTATTACTAGATAATATAGATGAAGAAATTAAAAGCCTGACTAAAATTTAGTCAGGCCGTTTTTTAAAGGATGTCCTGAAGATTTTCTTCAATTGTATTTTTTAATGTATCGAATGAATGATCAAATCTTTGTTGATCATTTTCATTTAAGTGTAAACGAATCACTTGTTCTACACCATTTGAACCAACAACGCTTGGTGTTCCAATAAAGTAGCCTTCTTTACCATATTCACCATTTTGATATGCACTAACTGGTAAGATAGCACGTTCATTATTTAAGATGCAAGATACGATACGTTTTAATGCCAAACCAATTCCATAGTAAGTAGCGCGTTTTAATTCGATGATTTTATAAGCTTTATCACGAACGTCAATATAGATTTCTTGTAGTTCACTTAAAGAAATATCATTTTCATCTAAGTATTCAAGTAAGTTTTTACATCCAATATATGAATGAATCCAAGGAACGAAACTAGAATCTCCATGTTCACCCATAATATATGCATGGATATTACTGTCTGCAAATCCTAATCTTTCGCTTAATGCGCGACGTAGACGAGCTGTATCTAGTACAGTACCTGATCCAATAACGTGGTTTTTAGGTAATCCACTTTCTTTCCATGCAACATATGTCATGATGTCTACTGGGTTGTTGGCAACAACTAAGATACCATTGAAATTATTTTCTTTTAAGGCTTTACATACACCTTTTGTGATGCTTGCGTTGATTTTAACTAAATCCAAACGAGTTTGACCTGGCTTTTGAGCAGCACCAGCTGTTAAGACAACAATGTTAGTATCAGCTGCATCTGCATATGTTCCAGCAGAGATTTTCATTTTCGTATCTGCATATACTAGACCATCGTTAAGGTCCATTTGTTCACCTTTTGCCTTGTCTTCATTGACATCGACTAAAACAAGTTCATCAATTCCTTTTTCTGAAAGCATTGAATAGGCAAAACTCATGCCGACAAACCCTGTACCAACAAGCATGATTTTTCTTTTTTTGATTTTTTCAGACATAAACTTCATTCTCCTTCTTATATGTATACAATTATTATATGTTAGTTTCACCTAAAAAGCCAGTGTATAACTTGCTTAATTAGTTTGGGTTTGGGCTTGTAGAGTAATTTCGACTGTAATCTTCTTAGAATCTCTTTCAACGACCATTTTAACGGTATCTCCAATTTTATGTTTTTTTAGAACATTTTTTACATCACTTGTTGATTGGATTTGTTCACCATCAAAACTAAGAATACGATCATTTTGTTTTAGTCCTGCTTTATCAGCTGCTCCATTTTTAACAATTTGTACGATGTAGCAGCCATCTTCGTATTTTGAATATTGACCTTGATTTTTTGAAGTATAGTCATATAAACTAACATTTAATGCAGGTCTTGAAGTGACACTTCCATTTTCCATAAGCTCTGTGATAATGTCTTGAGCAGGTGTGATTGGAATCGCAAAACCCAATCCTTCAATTCCGGTTGAACTTTCCTTTGCGTTAACAATTCCAATTAGATTACCGTCAGCATTGAACAATCCTCCGCCAGAGTTTCCTGGATTGATGGCAGCATCTGTTTGTAGAAGTGTCATAGTTTCATCATCAATTGTGATTTGTCTGTCTGTTGCAGAAATAATTCCCGTTGTAACTGTACCACCAAGTTCTCCTAATGGATTTCCAATGGCAATGGCAGGATCTCCAACTTGTAAAATATCACTATCACCAAGTGTTGCAGCCTGTAGGTTGTTCGCATCCACTTTAATAACGGCTAAATCTGTCTGTGAATCTTTACCAACAACACTCGCATCATATTCTGTGCCATCTGTAGTTGTCACTTTTAAACTTGTTGCTCCACTTACTACATGGTTATTCGTAACGATATATCCATCTTTACTGATGATGACTCCACTGCCGGCACCTTGTGAAACGTATTGTCCAAAAATGGAATTTCCACTTGAAACAGATTCAGTTGTGATTTCGACAACACTATCTTTACACTTTTCTACGATGTCAGAAACATCCGATACTTGAACGGTCCCAGAATTAGATTTATTAGTTTGTTGCTGAATAGTGACATTGGCATTATTAGATAGATGGCTTCCGGCATGGCCAGCACCAAATCCAACTATACCCGATAATAGGATTATACCTACAGTGGTTATAATTTTATTTCGAACAGGGACAAATGTTTTGGGCCTAAATTCATGTGGTGTTTGCATGTTGATTCCTCCTTTTGCATGCTATATTCTGTAGTATACACCAAATTAAACAAAATACATGCATCAAATACGCTATTTTGTCTATACAAATTTTGTATTATTTCTATTCAGTGATATAATAGCGTTATAGAAAGCATGTTTAAGGGAGGTTCCGTATGCCAACAAAAACAACAAAAAAAGTTACAAATAAAAAAGTAGTTGATAAAAAAGAAGAAGTTAAAGCAGTAAAACCTGTTGAAGAAAAAAAAGTGGAAACTAAACCTGTTGCAGAAAAGAAGGCTCCAGCAAAAAAAGAAGAAGCTAAGCCTGCAGAAGAAAAGAAAGCACCAGCTAAAAAAGTAGCTGCAGAAAAGAAGGCTCCAGCAAAAAAAGAAGAAGCTAAACCTGCAGAAGAAAAGAAAGCACCTGCTAAAAAAGTAGCTGCAGAAAAGAAGGCTCCAGCAAAAAAAGAAGAAACTAAGCCTGCAGAAGAAAAGAAAGCACCTGCTAAAAAAGCAACAGCAAAAAAGAAGGCTCCAGCAAAAAAAGAAGAAGCTAAACCAGCAGAAGAAAAGAAAGCAACTGTAGAAAAGAAGACTCCAGCTAAAAAAGCAGCTGCTAAACCAGCTACAACAAAAAAAGCTTCTACTAAAAAGAAAACTACAACTAAAAAGGCTACAACTAAGAAAATGACTAAAGAAGAACAATATGCTAGGTTATCATTAGATACATGCTTAGATTTAGCAAAAGCTATGTCAATGGATGTAACCCGTGATTCAATTATTCAACAATTGATTTTAAATCCGGACGTAAAATCTGTTTCAGAAAATCTAGTAAACAAATATCAATTGACGGGTAAGTTTAACTTTGAAGAAGATGGTTATGATGAGGGATTAGTAGAAGTACTTGTATCAAAAGTATTTGAGACAGCTGATATCAAACCTCAGAAACCTGAAGATTTGCAAGCAGATGTTACACATGCATTGAATTATAAATATACAGATGTTGTTGCGGATGGAGAAGAATATAAAGATCAATTTGATACAATGCGTAAAGTATTGATGATTGCACAACACAAAGATATTCATGATTCTAAGAAATTAGAAGAAGAAGTTGGCGTTGATGTAGAAAAGTTTGTTGAAGAATTCATGGATCTAGCTTACAGTGTTTTGAAAACATGGAAATATGAAGATGTAGATTACTATGAACACTTTATTTACGCAGTATTATCACAATTAGAAGACTTACATAACAAGTACAGTAATCGTATTATGATGGATGTAGCTGATCTATATATCTTACATGGTGATTATGGATTAGGTGATGCAGATTATGCTTATATCTTAAGAGAAAATCAAATCAAAGATTATATCTATTATCGTTATGCTTCAATTTATGAAGGCGTTGATAAAGACAAGGCAAAACAAATCGCAAACCAAGCTTTACAGTTTGTAGATGATCGTTTTACATATTATCCAAATATTATTGCAGTTTTAGAAGGTTAAGTTGGATTCTACTTGATTTTTAAAGGTGTTTTGCATATGATATAGTTTGCGAATACTTTTAATCAAGGAGGATACAATGGCAGCTTCAAAAATTCCTGTGTGGATTAAACAATGCCTTGATCAATATGGTAACTGTGCATGTGGACGTGCAATTACTAAAAAAATTGGTAAGGATAATCTTTTGCAAATTCTTGAAAACGAAGGATATCCATGTGAATTGGAAATCTTGAGTGATCAAAAAGACAAAAGTGCATATCCAAAAGATGGAACATATATTTTAACATTAAAAAATCGCCAACCATTATTGGCTGACGAAGATGAAGACGATGAATAACCATCGTCTTTTCTTTTTTTATAAATTTTTAATAATTTCATCTGTGAATTGTTCAGTTGTTGCATTGCCACCAAGATCTGGTGTTAATACACTATTTTCTTCGAACACCTTATTTAAAGCTTTACGGATTTTACTAGAAACCACATCTTGATGTAAATCATCTAACATCATACAAGCTGATAATAATAAAGCACTTGGATTGGCAATGTGTTTACCAGCAATATCTGGAGCACTACCGTGTACAGCTTCATACATCGCATATTCATCACCTTTATTGCAGCTAGGAAGTAATCCTAAACCGCCAATTAATCCACTCGTTAAATCGGAAACGATATCTCCATAAAGATTTGGCATGACTATCACATCAAATTGTTCGGGATGCATAACCAACTGCATACAAGTGTTATCTACAATCAAAGAATTGGCTTCAATTTGAGGATAATCCTTGGCAATATCTTCAAAAATATGAAGGAATAAACCATCACTCATTTTTAAGATGTTAGCTTTATGTACACAAGTTAATTTTTTGCGATTATGTTTTACACAATATTCAAAAGCAGCCTTGATAATTCTTGTGCTCGCTTTTTTTGTGATGATTTTATATGCATATACTGTATTCTCATCAATCTGTTCTTCTTTTCCTACATATAGATCTTCCGTGTTTTCTCTAAAAGTTACAATATCTACATTTTCAAAACGAGTAGGAATACAAGGATTCGATTTAGCTGGACGAATATTTGCCCACAAGTCATATTTGTTTCTCAAAGTGACATTCAATGAACGAAAACCTTTACCAACTGGCGTTGTGATAGGAGACTTCAATAGAATTTTATTCTTTTCGTAAGATTCAAGTGCTTTTTCTGGAATATATTCTTTTGTTTCTTCATATACCTTTGCACCTACGTTAAAGAATTCATATTCTAAATCTGCCCCTGCAGCATTTAATACTTTGATTACCGCATCCGTAATTTCAGGACCAATCCCGTCCCCTTTAAAAACTGTTATTGTAGTCATTCGTTTCCCTCCATTTCTCCTACATATACATTGGCAGGTCGTATTAATTTTCGGTTTGATTGACGATTCTCCAAATGATGGCTGACCCATCCGGCTGTACGACTGATTGCGAATAGTGGTGTAAATAAGTCGTTTTCAATCCCCAGCAATGAATAAACATAGCCGGAATAATAATCAACATTGGCACATACATCGATGCCTTTTCTTTCTTTCATGACTTCAACGGCAACTTTTTCAAATGTATGGATACAATTGTAGATATCTTCTTGTCCTTTTGATTTTGCGAGCATTTCACATTGTTGCTGAATCAATAATGCACGAGGATCACTCTTCGTATAAATCGCATGTCCAATTCCATAAATTAATCCACTATGATCAAAGAAGTCTTTATCTAACAAACGATTCGCAATCTTTTTTAGTGTTAATTTATCCGTTGTAAATCCGACCTCATGGAAGATAGCTTTAAACATATTGTTAACTTTACAGTTGGCACCCCCATGCTTAGGTCCTTTTAAAGAACCAATGGCAGCCGAAATACAAGAATAGATATCTGTTCCTGTACTCGATATTACGACATTGGCAAAGGTTGAGTTGTTTCCACCACCATGATCGGCATGAACCATTAATAAAATATCCAAGATTCTTGCCTCTTCTAAAGTATATTGATCATTCCCTCTAGCCATACATAAGATATTTTCAGCTAGGCTTTTGTCGGGATAAGGATAGGATTTAAAGACTTTATTGCGGGCATATGAAAATGTGAAAAGTGGAATACTCGCTAGAATGTTTAATCCTTTCATCATTCGTTCTTCCAAGTCATCTGTATCAGCACTTGGATCTTTTGCGTATAACTTCAACACTTCAATTTGAAGTGCATTTAGTATGTTTGGTGTTTCATACTGTAAGTCTACAGGCCCCATTTTAAAGTTCAATAAATAATCTTTAAATTCTTGTAACTGTTCTTCTGTCGGTAATGTGCCAAAAATCAAAAGGAATGCGACTTCTTCAAATCCAAAAACATGATCTTTAGGTTGTTTATCAACTAAATATTTGATGGGATATCCCCTGTAAATTAGTTGTCCATCAATGTTGTATTTCTTTTCGTGTACAAATTTATATCCAATAACATCACAAATCTTAGTCAGCCCCACCTTAACTCCCGTGCCATTATCATTTCTAAGACCAGCTTTTACACGATATCTAGAGTATAAGGAAGAATCGATATAATTGAGTTCTTCATTAGCTTGATAGATTTCTTTTAGTGTCTTCACTTCCTGAAACCTCCTTTCATATGTTTCATATTATAACATAAACTTTCATTTTGTTACATTTTTTGTTATAATTCCAAACGGAGGATATTGTCTATGCAAAATTTAACGTATAAGATTCTAGAAAAACATTTATTAAAAGGGAAATTAGAAGCGGGGCAACCTATTGAAATCAAAATGGATCAGACTCTAACACAAGATGCCACAGGAACTATGGCTTATATGCAGTTTGAAGCTATGGGCGTTAAAAAAGTAAAAACAGAATTATCTGTCAGCTATGTGGATCACAATACATTACAGAATGGATTTATGAATGCAGATGACCATGCTTATCTTCAAAGTGTAGCTAGTAAATATGGGGTTTATTTTTCAAAACCCGGAAATGGGATTTGTCACCAAGTTCATCTAGAACGTTTTGCTAAACCAGGAAAGACATTGATTGGTTCCGATTCACACACACCAACATCTTCCGCTATGGGATGTATCGCCATTGGTGCTGGAGGATTGGATGTTGCCAAAGCTATGGCAGGAATTGGTTACCGTTTAACATGCCCTAAAGTAGTCGAAGTAAAATTAACGGGTACTTTAGCACATGGTGTTTCAAGTAAAGATATTATTTTAAAATTGTTGGAATTATTAAGTGTAAAAGGCGGAGTTGGAAAAGTATTTGAGTATACCGGAGAAGGCGTTAAAAACTTAAGTGTCTACCAAAGAGCTACCATTACAAATATGGGAGCAGAACTTGGTGCAACTACGTCTATTTTTCCAAGTGATGAAGTAACTCGTGAATTTTTGAAGCGCCAACAAAGAGAATCAGACTACATTGCTTTAAGTGCAGACGAAGGTTGTCATTATGATGAAACAGTTGAAATCAATCTTGATGAACTTACTCCATTAGCGGCATGTCCAAATTCACCAGATGCTATAAAAAATGTGTCTGAACTAGCCGGAATGAAAGTGGACCAAGTTGCGATTGGATCATGCACTAACTCAGGTTATGAAGATTTAATGAAAGCCGCAGCCATTTTAAAAGGGAAAAAGATTGCTCACAATGTAAGTCTTGTGGTTTCACCAGGATCTAGACAAGTTTTAATGAAATTAATTGAAAACGGAACACTTGCGACATTTGTATCTTGTGGAGCAAGAATTCTAGAATGTACATGTGGACCATGTATTGGTATGGGACAAAGTCCAAAGAGTGATGCCGTAAGTTTACGTACATTTAACCGTAACTTTTATGGTCGAAGCGGCACATTAAGCGCAGGTATTTATCTAGTATCACCAGAAGTAGCTGCAGCCAGTGCAATTACAGGAGTCATCACGGATCCAACCACTTTGGAATATGCGGATGAATTTGAAGCAGAATTAGAGATATACTGTAACGTTCTGATGAATTTGAAAAAGAACAAAGCTATATCGATGATTCATTGATTTATGCTCCAAGTAAGGATCCAGAAAATGTGGAAATTGTTCGTGGACCCAATATTAAACCACTACCAGTAAATACACCAATGGATTCAACAATTGATAAAAAAGTTGTAATTAAATTACCAGACAATATCACAACCGATCACATTGCTCCAGCAGGAGCTAAGGTATTACCGTATCGTTCAAATATCGAAAAGTTATCCACATTTGTATTTGAAAATAATAAACCTCATTTCGATGAAGTATGTAAAGAAAATAATGGTGGAATCATTGTAGCTGGAGAAAACTATGGACAAGGATCAAGTAGAGAACATGCAGCACTTGCACCTATGTATTTAGGCATTAAAGCTGTTTTGACAAAATCATTTGCCCGTATTCACTTGGCTAATTTAGTTAACTTTGGCTTGTTGCCACTGATATTTACAGATAAATCAGACTACGATAAAATCGATGAAATGGATGAATTAAAGATAGAAAATGTAAACTCATTATATGATTCATTAGATTTGATCGTTGAAAATGTGACAAAGAAGGAAACATACAAAGTACATGCACCAATCAGTCAAGAAGATATTGATATTCTTATGGCGGGTGGCGCATTAAACTACATTCGTAATCAACAATAGGGACGTTTTTTAAAGGCGCTCCTTTTCTTGTGGTATAATATCTTAGAAATTAGGTGAGAAAGTCAACTACCCGCCAATGAATTGGCAGGCTTGTAAAAGCCTAGGTTGACTAGCCTAAGTGCTTCGGGCACTACGTTAAGAGAGAATATATAGTTACCCGTGGATGTAACACCTAGTCTGCGGCTCTAAGAAGATACATTAAAAAGTTCTGTAGGGTAGGAACTGTGTGTGTCTTATTGCAAACCTCTTATTAACATTGGCGAAGGTGTCATATACGGCTCGATATGTGCCGGCTTACCGCTTTAAGCATATCACAAAAAAGGAGGTGCCTTATATGGTATATGTATTAGATATCGATGGACAGCCACTTATGCCAACTTCAAGGCACGGAAAAGTAAGAAGGCTGTTGAATAGTCATCTTGCTAAAGTAGTAAAGCGTTGTCCATTTACGATACAGCTTTTATATCAAAGTACAAAAGAAACACAGCCTGTATCTCTTGGTGTAGACGCAGGAAGTAGACATGTTGGTCTGTCTGCTACAACAGAGCGGGAAGTTGTCTATCAGGAAGAACTTGTTCCTCGCAATGATATTGTAAAACTGTTATCAGCAAGACGAGCATTGCGCCGTTCTCGAAGGAATCGAAAGACGAGATACAGAAGGGTTAGATTCAACAATCGTGTGCATTCTAAACACAAAGGATGGCTGGCTCCATCTGTAGAAGTCAAGATACAGGAGCACATCACAGCCACCAAGAGAATCTGTCAAATTCTGCCTATATTTGATATTCATGTAGAAACAGCAGAATTCGATCTTCAGCGTCTAAAAGCGATGGAAGAAGGAAGGCTACTTCCTGCTGGTACAGATTATCAGCTTGGGGAACAGTACGATTTCTATAACACAAGACAGTATGTGCTTCATCGAGATGAATATACTTGTCAGTGTTGTGGTACGCATGATAACAATGTAAAACTACATGTGCATCATGTCGAAAGCCGTCAGACAGGTGGAGAGGCACCTAACAATCTGATTACACTTTGTGAGCACTGTCATAAATCGATACATGCCGGGAAGATGATGCTGCCAAAAGGCAAGAAACGAGGCAAGTCCTATCGTGATGCTGCTTTTATGGGTATCATGCGTAATACTCTGCTAGAACGTTTAAGAAAAGAAGTAAATGTTCCAGTGACGATGACATATGGATACATCACAAAATACTGGCGCGAGAAGGCTGGCTTAGAGAAAAGTCATATCAACGATGCCATCTGCATCAGTAAGCATCCATATGCCAGACCTTTGGAGACTTATTATCTGACAAAGGCGGTTCGACACCACAACCGACAGATTCATAAGACCAAATTCAGTAAAGGTGGTATTCGTAAACGCAACCAGGCACCTTATCTTGTAAAAGGATTCTGTCTGTTTGATAAGGTCTTGTATCAAGGCGAAAGCTATTTCATCTTTGGAAGGCGGATAACAGGATATTTTGATATAAGAACGCTTGATGGTACCAAGGTAAATAAGGGTTCTACCAGCTATAAGAAATTGAGGATTCAGGACACAGCAGAAGCATATTTGACGGAGGTGAGAGCAATTCCTCACATGAATGAATTCACGTGTGTCCTTGCTTAGAATAATGAAAGAAAAACAGGAACAAATTGTGATGCGTATTTCTTTTTGGTCCGGTGTTGTATTTGCACTTGCAGAACTTATCATGGCAATCTTTTCTAAATCGCAATCTGTATTGGCAGATACAGTCTATGATTCAACTGAACTTGTCGTGATTGGTTTAACGATTTATATTATTCCTTTATTTTATAAGCCAGTTACGGAAAAACATCCCTTTGGCTATGCACAACTTGAAAGTATTTTGATTCTTTTAAAAGGATTCATGTTTATTGCGGTTATGATGGTTCTGATCATGAATAATGTTCAAATCATGTTGAATGGTGGTAATGAAATTGACCACATGCAGGTATCTATGTTTGAAACGATATTAACATGCTTTTCTGCACTGATTTTATTGATTTTAATGCGAATTAATAAAAAAGTAACATCACCAACTGTAGATGTAGAAATTTATGGATGGAAAATCGATGTGTTTTCAAGCATAGGTGTATCACTTGCGTTTTTTCTATCTTCATTTTTATTGCACACACCACTCTCTTGTATATCTCCCTATTTTGATCAGATTGTCGCAATCATCCTTGCTTTAGGCATGATGAAAGAACCGATTCAAATGATAGGAGAAAGTTTTCGTAGTTTGATGTTGTTGAGTCCAGATGAAAAAGAAGTCGCAAACATCAAAAACATATCCTCTTCTGTGTTGGATAATTATCCATATGATCCGGTATTTTATGATATTACGACAACAGGAAGAAAAATGTGGATATCCATCTATTTCACAACACGAATTGATATGATGTCGTATACCGAATTGGAAGTAGCCAATCGAGAATTGAAAATAGCACTTCAAAAAGAATATGAAGATTGTTTTGTCGAACTTGTTCCCAATGTATTAGCGAATAAATAGGAGTAATTTGGAATGGAAAATAAAATAGAATTAGTATGTCCTGAATGTAATGAAAAGTTTAATGTTGATATTTTTACGTCGATCAACGTTCAAATGGACAAAGATATGAAAAATAGAGTTTTAAGTGGAAAACTCTTTGATATGGAATGTGCACATTGCCATTCTAAATTCCACATTCCGTATCCAGTTTTATATCACGATATGGAAAAAAAGTTGTTGATTCAATTTACAGAAGAAAAAGAACTAGAACCCATTAAAAAAATATTAGATCATGCCAATGTAGGCGAAGATTATACAGTACGAATCGTAGATAATGAGCGAGACTGGATCGAGAAGATTTTGATTTCAGATAGTGGATATGATGATCGTATTATGGAACTTTATAAACTCCTTGTACTATCTCAATATGAAGATGCCGATAATGTAAATGGTCTTTATTATTGGAATATTCAAAATTTTGAAAATCCACATTACGTTATGGTATTGGATGAAAAAGAAAGTGATAAGATGCATTTTATGCCATTTCATGAAGGTGTATATAAACAAGTGGAAGAAGTCTTCTTATCAGATATTAAACAAGATTATATTGTAGACGCTTCTTGGGCCGTTTCAAATACGAAGTAGGTGATTCAATGATTGAAAGCATTCATGCATGTGTAGATTTATTACACGTGGGATATCGCGTAAAAGATGCATATGATCCGATTATATTAAATGTGTATCATTGTTTAAAAATGGAAAATTTGAACGATGAACAATACATGTTGCACATTGATTCCTTGTTAAATAAAAGTATTCATGATTTGAATGAAACGGAAGTATATACCTATATTACATATGTTTTTGAAAAAGAAAATTATGTTCCTTCCTTTTTAAAAAGTGTTATTGAATCTGGGATGTTTAAAGAATTATTGTTGAGATATTTATCTTTAAAAGAATCAGATACACTTCAATGTGTTAAGTTAAATCGTAACTTATTAAGTAAGTGGCATTATGCGAGCATCTCTGAAGAGGTGGCACAGAATTTGACAATCAGTGCTAATGGAAGAGTCTATCTAACAAGGTATGTTATGTCAAAAGAAGGTGTACAGGCTTTAAAAACGCAACAAGCTACGATTTCTAAAGAAGATGCCTATGCCATTTTAGAAGCGATGGCAAGTTTGGATCTAGAGACCAAAGAAGTAGAAGAAAATGGATGGCAATTAAGGATGTATAAAAATGTCGGTGGAAAGAATCGCTTAGTGAAAACAATTGTCCACGATGAAAAGAATCCAAACGGCTTCAATGAATGGATTCGTTCTTTATTACCGTTTGAGCATCTGTTTGTGTTTGGAGGTTCTTATTATTCATGGGAAAAGTGATGTAAAAAATTTACATTTTAGCTTGACATTTATTTTCATTAAGACTATATTATTTTCAAAGCAATGAAAAGAAATAGTAAAATAGTACTGCTTCAAGAGACTTTCTGGTTGGTGAAAAGAAAGAGTAAGGCTATTTGAACACGTCTTTGAGCTGTAAAGATGAAACTAAGTAGTTTTTAACGTATTCCTGGCGTTATCAGGTTTGAGGCTAATTGATTAGTAAAATAAGGTGGAACCACGTAAGTTAAACTTTCGTCCTTAGGACGGAAGTTTTTTTGTTTATAAGGAGGTTTGTTTACATGCAACAAATACAATTACCACAAGGAATGAAAGATACGATTTTGAATGAATGTGAAAAGAAAAAATATCTACAAAATACTTTGGAACGGATTTTTGAATCCTTTGGATATGAAGAAATCATTACACCAACAATCGAGTATTATGAAACATATGAAAATGCATTTAAAAACATTCAAACAACAGATATGTATAAATTCTTTGATGAAAATGGAAGAATTCTAACATTAAGAACGGATATGACCGTTCCAATTGCACGTGTTTGTGAATCGAAATTTAAAGATTCAAAACCTCCGTTTCGCTATCGCTATACTTCAAATGTATTTAAAGTACGTCAAAAATTTGCAGGCAAAAGAAGTGAAGTCACAGATTGTGGCATTGAATTGATTGGATTGGATTCAAAAAGTGATGTACAAGTCTTGTGCTGCGCTTTAGAAGTCATGAAAAACTTTAAGCTCGAAATCGGAAATGTGCAGTTTTTTCAGGCGGCTTGCAAAGTTGTTCGTTTGAGTACAGAAGAAGTCAATACTCTAGCCAATTTAATTGATAAGAAAAGCATGGTCGATCTGAAAGTTTACTTGGATTCATTGTATCTCAGTGAAAAAATTGTGGATTTCTTTATGCACCTTCCATTCCTATGTGGAGACGTGAATATATTAGATGAAGCATATACGTATTGTTTCGATGATTCATTAAAGGATGTCTTAGATTCTATGAAAGAATGTATCCAATCTTTAAAAGAATTAGGATATTTAGAAAATGTAACCATCGATTTTGGAAAAGTCGCCCATTTGGATTACTATACCGGAATTATTTTTGAAGGATATGTTTCAGGTGTTGGAACAAGTATCTTAAGTGGTGGTCGATATGACTGTTTATTAAAAAAGTTTGGTCGTGATCTTCCAGCTTGTGGCTTTAGTGTAAAGCTAGATCCACTCATTGACTATGTGGATGTACAATCGAAAAAGAAATATAAATTGTATTATCCACAAGACAAACAAATTGAAGCTATGAAACAAGCAAAAAAATTAAGAAAAGAAGGAATCGTCATTTTAGAACCATCAACAAATGAATCTATTTATGTAGAGGAGGTACAAGCATGAGCTTATCGATTGCGCTCACAAAGGGACGTTTAGAAAAACAAACTGTTGCTATGTTAGAAGAACTTGGTTATGGAGTAGAAGCTTTAAAAGACAAAGGTCGTGCCTTGGTGTTTAAAGATTCTGTACATGACATTCAATATTTTTTAGTGAAATCCAACGATTGTATTACCTATGTTAATCATGGTGTTGCTGATATTGGGGTTGTTGGAAAAGATACCATTTTAGAAAATGAGAATGATAACTATGAATTATTAGATTTGAAGATTGGCAAGTGTAAATTCATTGTGGCTAGCCTACCTCAAAATCAGTTGTTTTCAAAAATAGGACACATTAAGATTGGAACCAAATATCCTCGTGTAGCTAAACAATATTTTTTGTCCAAAGGTATGGATGTTGAAATTATTAAGATTGATGGATCTGTAGAATTAGCACCTATTTTAGGTCTATGCGATGGAATCGTAGATATTATGGAAACAGGAACAACCTTAAAAGAAAATGGTTTAGTTGTGCTAGATACAGTCTGTGACATTAGTGCACGTGTTATTGTGAATAAAGCAAGCTTTAAGTTAAAACACGAAGAAGTGATGAAAGTAATCCATGATTTAAGTAAGAGGGTGAATGAAGATGTTGACTAGAATTTATAAAGAAGATAAAGATGCATTGAAAGAATATTTGATGTCACGAACGCAAGATTTAAGTACAGATGTCTTGGTTACAGTATCAAATATTATTCAAGATGTAAAAGAAAATAAAGATGAGGCTTGTCTAAAATATACACAACAATTTGATAAGGTTAGCTTAGATACAATGGAAGTATCTCAAGAAGAATGGGATGCACAAATATTAAAATGTGATGATTCGTTTGTAGAAGCAATGAAACTTGCTAAAAAAAATATCGAAGATTTTCATAATGGATATTTGTTGCAGAAAGAAAAGGGAATCTATTTAGGCCAAAGAGTACTATCTCTTGAAGCAGTAGGAATCTACGTTCCAGGAGGACGTGCACAATATCCAAGCAGTGTTTTAATGAATGCATTACCCGCAAAAATTGCCGGTGTTCAAAATGTTGTTATGGTAACTCCACCGGATAAAAATGGAACGATTCACCCTAATATTGCGTATGCGGCTAAACTTGCCGGTGTAGATAAAATCTATAAGATTGGTGGAGCCCAAGCTATAGCTGCTTTGGCCTATGGTACACAAACCATTGATCGAGTAGATAAAATCGTAGGTCCAGGAAATATTTATGTTGCAGCTGCTAAAAAATTAGTGTATGGAACGGTCGATATTGATATGATCGCAGGGCCAAGCGAAATTTTAGTTGTTGCCGATGAAAAGGCGAATGCAGAATATGTAGCAGCCGATCTATTATCACAAGCCGAACATGATCCAATGGCAAGTGCGATTTTGTTGACTACAAACGAAGAACTTTTGGATTTGGTGAATCAAGAGCTTTTAAAACAAAGTGCAGTATTACCTAAAAAAGAAATAGTGGAACAATCCCTAAAGAACTATGGTAAAGCCATTGTCTGTGATTCGGTTGAAGAATGCATTTCCATTAGTAATGAGATTGCACCAGAACACTTAGAATTGATGATTCAAAATCCAATGGAACACCTACAAGAAGTAAAAAATGCAGGTAGTGTTTTCTTGGGCTACTACACATGCGAAAGCATAGGTGATTATTTTGGGGGAACAAACCATGTTTTACCAACGAGTGGAACGGCACGCTTCTCAAGTGCTTTATCCGTAGATAGTTTTATTAAAAAATCATCCTATTTGTATTATTCAAAACAAGCAATCGAAGCCTATGGAAAATATATTGAAACAATTGCCAGTGAAGAGCACTTACAAGCACATGCCAATGCAGCTAAAGTGAGGGTGAAATAATGAAGGGTTATCAAACACATACACAAACAGGAATTCTATTGAATGCCAATGAGGCAAGTCAAAACGTAGATGATAATGTCAAACAAGAAATTTTAGATGCGATTTCAAACCTTGCACTCAATCGATATCCAGATACAACTTGTCATGAATTACATGATTTATATGCCAATATTATGAATGTTCCATCATCATGGATTTTATCGGGAAATGGATCGGATCAAATGTTGGGCTTCTTGATTCAGTATTATTTACAAGGAAATAAAACATTGTATACATTAGCACCAGATTTTTCGATGTATGACTATTATGTAGAATTGAATCATGCAAAAATTGAAAAGTTTGAAACAGCTTTAGATGGATCCTTTGATGTCGATGCATTTATTTCAAATGGGAAAGATAAAAAAGTGGATATGATCTTATTCTCAAATCCAAATAATCCGACGGGACATGCGATTTCGAAATTAGAAATGATTCAAATTTGCGAAGCCTTTTCGAATATTCCAGTCATTTTTGATGAAGCCTATATGGAGTTTGGTAATGAAAGCGCCATCGATTTATTAAAAACATATCCAATGGCTTTTGTTTGTCGAACTCTATCCAAGGCGTATGGACTTGCAGGAATTCGTTGTGGGTTTATGATTTCTTCACAAGTTGAAAAATTAGCTTCACTTTTTATTCCTTATGCACTAAGTAGTGTCACTCAAACGATTGCAAGTGTTGTATTAAGACATGCCGAAGCATATAAAGTGAATATTGCGGCTATTATTTCAGAAAGAGAAAGAATGTATCGAGAAGTGAAGGATTATAAAACAATTAGTTTCTATCCTTCAAATGCGAATTTCTTGTATGGAAGAACAGATAAAAAAGATATTTTAATGAACCTGTTTAAAGAAAAGAACATAACAATTCGAAATTATGCGGATACTAGTTTTCGTATAACGATTGGGACAAGCGAAGAAAATGAAATGGTATTAGATGTTCTAAGGAGGTTTGAGTATGCGAATAGCTGAGAAAAACAGGGATACAAAAGAAACAAAAATATATGAAAAGATCAACTTAGACGGAAATGGAAATAGCGACATTGATACAGGAATTGGTTTTTTTGATCATATGTTGACATTGTTTGCGTTTCACTCGAATTTTGATTTAGTTGTAAAAGAGGATGGCGATCTTGAAGTGTGTGATCATCATACAATAGAAGATTGTGGAATTTTATTAGGAAAATTATTTTTAGAGGCTTTAGGGGATAAAAAAGGAATTGCCCGCTATGGAAGTATGAATCTTCCTATGGATGAAGTTTTATGTAATGTCACATTAGATATTAGTGGACGTCCTTATTTGGTTTTTAATTGCGAATTGATACGAGAAAACATTGGAACGATGTCTTGTGAAATGGTTGAAGAATTTTTTAGAGCCTTTTGTGTGGCAGCTGGGGTAACGTTACATATCAATGTGTACTATGGAAAGAATGATCATCATAAAGTAGAGGCCATATTTAAAGCGTTTGGCCGTGCCTTGAAACAAGCTGTAAAAATAGAATCGGATCGTATCCCTAGTTCTAAAGGGGTAATCGAATGATTGGAATTATTGATTATGGCATGTCCAATTTATACAGCGTAAAAAATGCTTGTGACTATTTAGGCTTAGATTGTGTTGTTTCAAAAGATGTTTCTATTTTATCTAAATGCGATAAATTGATTTTACCAGGAGTTGGAGCTTTTCAAGACTGCATGCACACACTCCATTCTATGGGACTCTATGATTTTATTGTTCAACAAGTAAATAAAGATGTTGCGCTATTGGGGATTTGCCTTGGTATGCAAGCTTTGTTTGAAACGAGTGAAGAAAATGGCTTATGCGATGGTTTTGGCTTTTTAAAAGGTCATGTTTGTCATATGGAGGATCCAAGTGTAAAGATTCCCCAAATCGGTTGGAACGTATTGGAAAGTAATCATCCTCAGGCAATATTTAAAGAAAATACGTATGTGTATTATGTCCATTCATATTATGCCAAAGACATGGATGATCAAGACTTAATTGGATATTCCATGTATGGAAGTATGAAAATACCAGGTCTTGTGATGCATGATCATATTATGGGATGTCAGTTTCATCCTGAAAAAAGTGGAGAAGATGGATTAAAAATATTGGAATATTTTGGAAAGGAGTTCTAAATGATTGTATTACCTGCAATAGATATATTAGATGGAAAACCTGTTCGTTTGTACCAAGGTGATTATGGCCAATCCAAATGTGTGGCGGATGATGTACTTGTTTGTGCTAAAAATTTTGAAGCGGCAAATGCTTGCTATTTACATGTTGTGGATTTAAACGGGGCAAAAGAAGGAAGTCGAGTCAATGAAGATTTGATTTGTGAAATTGTGAAGACATGTGATATACCCGTTGAAGTGGGTGGAGGCATTCGTACGATGTCTGCTATAGATTTTTATATAGAAAATGGTGTTTCAAGAGTTATTCTGGGAACTTCAGCAATTCAAGATTATTGTTTATTAAAAGATGCAGTTTCAAAATATGGTTCTAAGATTGCGGTTGGACTTGATTGTAAAGACGGATATGTATGTACGTCAGGCTGGTTGGAAACGAGCAAAGAATATTATTTGGACTTTGCAAAAAGAATGGAAGAGATTGGGGTAAAGACATTGATTTGTACAGACATTTCAAAGGATGGAACTTTACAAGGACCTAACTTTGAGATGTTAGAAGCACTTAAAAATCATGTATCATGTAACTTAATCGCATCTGGTGGTATTCGTGATTTATCACATATCCAAACATGTAAAGAATTAGGGTTGTATGGTGTAATTGCGGGTAAGGCCATTTATGAAAAGACGTTAGATTTGAAAGAAGCGTTAAGCATATGTTGACAAAAAGAATTATACCTTGTCTAGATGTAAAAGATGGGAATGTTGTGAAGGGAATCCACTTTTTGGGTTTAAAAGAAGTGGGAGATCCTGTAGCTCTGGCAAAGAAATATTTTTTAGATGGCGCTGACGAATTGGTTTTTTTGGATATTAGTGCCACAGTAGAAAAAAGAAAAACCATGGTTGATATTGTAAATAAGGTCGCAAAAGAAATCTATATTCCTTTTACGGTTGGTGGAGGCATTTCAACGATTGAAGATGTTCGTGCTATGTTGATGGCAGGAGCCGATAAAGTAAGCTTAAATAGTGCTGCAATTCGTAATCCGGACTTAATTAAAGAGGCAAGTAAACGTTTTGGAAACCAATGTATTGTACTTGCGGTGGATGCCAAGCGAAGAAAAGATGGTTCGGGTTGGAACGTATACATTGAAGGTGGCAGAAAAGATACAGGTATAGATTGTATTGAATGGATCTTAAAAGGTGTATCTTTAGGAGCTGGAGAAATCTTGTTAACGAGCATGGATGCGGATGGCACTAAGGATGGTTTTGATTTAGCCTTGTATGAAGCTGTATCTAAAGTGGTTCAAGTGCCAGTGATTGCGTCTGGTGGATGTGGAAAGATGGATGACTTTGTGGATGCGTTAAAAGTCAGCGATGCGGCTTTAGCAGCTAGTATTTTTCATTATGAGGAATCGAATGTTCAAAATGTGAAAAAGTATTTAAAAGAAAAAGGAGTGGCAGTTCGTATATGATGCGATTGGATTTTGAGAAACAAAATGGCTTGATTCCTTGTATTGTGCAGGATGTAGATACAAAAAAAGTATTGATGTTGGCATATATGAATGAAGAATCTTACAAAAAAACAATAGAGACAAAATTGGCAACGTATTATTCTCGTTCAAGACAAAGCTTGTGGGTCAAAGGCGAAACAAGTGGACATTATCAACATGTACAGGCAATTCGCATCGATTGCGATCAAGATACAATTTTATTAGAGGTCAAACAAGTTGGTGCGGCTTGTCATACGGGACATTATTCTTGTTTTTATAGAGATGAAAATGGAGATTGTGTAGATGAGTGAATTCGTTGATTTATATGATAGAAATCGAAAGTTTTTAAATCGTGTTGTAGATCGTAATACATATTTATTTCAACCTGGAGAATTCATGATGTATGTTTTGGCTATCTTAGAAAATGAAGAAGGAAAATTTTTGGTTACACAAAGGGCGTTGGATAAAAAATGGGCTGCTGGAGGCTGGGAAATGCCTGGTGGTGGTGCTAAGAGTAAAGAGTCAAGTTTAGATGCAATCAAGCGTGAAGTAAAAGAAGAAACAGGGCTTGATGTCATAAATGGGCATGTTGTATATTCATACTTTAATGAAGATCAAAAAAGACATGATAATTATTTTGTAGATATTTATCATTTTAGGTTTGATTTCCAATTAAGTGATGTAACCTTAAATACTCGTGAAAGTATTGATTGTAGGTGTGTGAGTCTAGATGAATTGGTTGCGATGAATAACGAAGATGAATTTTTACATTTTGAAAGAATTATGAAGGCTTTACAACAGAAAAAATAGGACTAAAATATATATGTAAGTTCTATGACTGAAACACTACCGACTACTTCCTTTATAGGTCATAGACTGACAAATGGGTAAGCTTGCTTACCCTTTTTATATGTGCTATTATTTAAGTGGCAGTGTGATGAGCTGCCAAAGGGACATGCAGAGCGTGGTAAACTCTGCGAAGGAAAAGTGGATTAGAGGGTATAGATAAAATGTGGTGGTTTTATCTATACAGAATTTTGTTTGTTAAGAAGAGCATAATAATATAATGGATACAAACAAAATTCATTGTAATATTTATATGAGGATATAAATATTACGAAAAGCGGTTTAAGGAAGTGATGAAAGCCTTAAACCTCTTTTTTTTGGAGGGTATATGAAGATTTCAAATTATTTTGCGAAAGAAAAAATGGATGATGCTTCGTTTATTCAAACATACATCGAAAAATTAAGCGATTTAACAGACGAAGATATTTGTTGGGCTAATTCAGATTTAGAAGAAGATCATGAGAAGGTGCAGTCATTATTGATGGAAATGGTGCTTTCTTTTTATGCAACAGGTTTAGTAGATATGAAAGATTATGAGGCGTATCTAGTAGATAAAGAATATCAATCTATGTCATTTAAAGAGCTTCAAGCATCATTGATTCAATTATTTCATAATGATAGAGTGCATCCGGACAGTCTGATACATAATGGGATTGGAAAAAAAGAATTGTTAGAAATATTAGTCGAAATGAAAAAGCGTATGAGTCATTAATGTATCCAAGTTTGAGGGCTTGGAGGTTTTCTTTATACGTTGTATAATTGTAAAGATGGAAAAGGAGCGTTTTGTATGAATTCAAAAAGTCCAATAGGTGTTTTTGATTCGGGATTAGGTGGAATTAGTGTTTTACATACGATGCATAGTTTACTTCCTAATGAAAATCTGATCTATTTGGGAGATAGTAAATATAATCCTTATGGAACAAAGACAAAAGAAGAAATCACAAAGCGTTGCGTTGCGATATGTGATGAATTGATATCTCATGATGTTAAGGCAATCGTCATTGCGTGCAATACGGCAACGAGTGCTTGTGTTAAGCTTCTAAGAGAAAAGTATGATGTGGATATTATTGGTATGGAACCGGCATTAAAGGTGGCATGCGATCGAGGTGAACATCAACGTATTGCGGTATGGGCAACCCAACTAACTTTGTCAGAAAAGAAGTTTGCGAATTTGATGAATCGATTTAAAGATGAACATCATATTATAAAGGTGCCTTGTCCAGAACTTGTAAGAATGGTTGAAGACAATAAACTTGATGATGCATATCTTGTAGAGTCTTGCTTGAAAGAGTATTTAGCAGCTAGTGACTATAAAAATCTAGACAGCATTGTATTAGGGTGTACGCATTTTCCTTTTTATACGAAATATTTGGAAAAGCTTTGTCCAAATGTTCATATTATTGAAGGAAGCGTGGGTACGACTTTACATACAAAAGATTTGTTGGAACAAAAAGGTTTGTTGAATACAAGTTGTGAAGAAGGACAAATTACATGGATGAATACAATGGATCCAAAAATTGAATTGTCAAAATGCTTATTTAAAAAATTGGAGGTAGAGTTATGAGTGAAGTAGTTTGGAATAAATATTCAAAAGAAGAATTTAATGATGTAATGAAATTTAGTGATGGATATATAGATTTCTTATCTGATTCTAAAACGGAAAGAGCTTGTGTAAAAAATGCGATCGCATTAGCGAAATCTTATGGATATCGTGATATCAAAGAGGTTATCGAAAATAAAGAGATTTTAAAAGCACAGGACAAAGTGTATGTAAATATGATGAACAAGTCGATTGCGTTAATGCACATTGGTTCAAATCCATTGGAAAAAGGTATGAACATTTTAGGTGCTCATATTGACAGTCCTCGTTTGGATCTTAAACAAAATCCATTGTATGAAGATGGAAACATTGCTTATTTGGATACACACTATTATGGTGGTGTTAAAAAGTATCAATGGGTGACTTTGCCTTTGGCAATTCATGGTGTTGTTTGTTTGAAAGATGGAACAACTGTAGATGTAGCGATTGGAGATAAAGAAAGTGATCCAGTATTTGTGATTAGTGATTTATTGATTCATTTAAGTGCAGATCAATTACAGAAAAAGGCAAATGAAGTGATTACCGGTGAAGATTTAAATGTAACTGTAGGATCTATTCCTTTAGAAAATGAAGAGAAAGATGCAGTGAAGGCCAATGTTGCCAAAATTTTAAAATCAACTTATGGCTTTGAAGAAGAAGACTTCGTTTCTGCTGAATTAGAGGTTGTTCCTGCAGGACGTGCTAGAAGCTGTGGATTCGATTCAAGTATGATATTAGGTTATGGACATGATGATCGTATTTGTGCATATACAAGTTTGATGGCTCAATTAGAAGCAGTAAATGTAAAACGTACAGCTGTTTGTTTGTTAGTTGATAAAGAAGAAGTCGGATCTCAAGGTGCTACAGGTATGCACTCTATGTTCTTTGAAAACTTTGTTGCAGAAGTCATGGATTGTATGGGTGATTATTCTGCATTAAGCGTGAAACGTGCAATGATGAATTCAATTATGTTGTCAAGTGATGTAAGTGCTGCACATGATCCAATTTACGCTTCAGCATCAAGTCCAAGAAATCAAGCTGAATTTGGTAAAGGTATCGTATTCAATAAATATACAGGAGCTCGTGGAAAGAGTGGATGTAACGATGCGAATGCAGAATATATCGCATTGATTCGTCGTATTATGGATGATCACAATGTTGCTTGGCAAACAAGTGAACTTGGAAAAGTAGACCAAGGCGGTGGAGGAACAATCGCTTATATTTTGGCTAATTATGGAATGCAAGTAATTGACTGTGGTGTAGCTTTACATAATATGCATGCACCTTTTGAATTGGCAAGTAAAGCTGATATCTATGAAGCAAAAAAAGGATATGCAGCATTCTTAACATACGAAGGATAATTTATGGAACCAGTAACTTTGATTGCGACGGATTTAGATGGTACATTTTTGAATTCAAAAAAGCAGGTATCAGATTTAAATCGTGAAGCAGTATCAAAATTGAAAAATCACGGAATTTTATTTGGCATCGCATCTGGACGTCCAGTAGAGACAGTTCGTGCTATGTTGAAAAAATGGAAAATTGAAGATAGTGTTAGTTTTATCATGGGAATGAATGGTGGCGTTGTATACGATTTAAGACAACGTACCAAAGAAGAGTATCATGTTCTTGATGGTGAAGTCGTTTTAGATGTGATTCATTTTTTTGAAGATTTAGACGTTGATTTTTGGATTTTGGAAGGTGCCACACGTTATACAAATCATACAAGTATTGAAACGCAGGAACATGCACGAATTTTTGGTGAAACAGAAATCGAAATTGATCTTGAACCATATCTAGAAAATAATACATGCAACAAACTGATTATACATTGTGATAAAGAGTATATGCCGATTGTATTAGAACGTTCTAAACAATATAAAAATGAGGCTTGTGTTGGTTTCTTAACAGCAGATAACTTGTTCGAATATGTTGATCCTAGAATCAATAAAGGATATGGGATTGAAAAGGTAGCTAAGCATTTTGGTGTCAAACTTGAAAACTGTGTGGCTTTTGGGGATGAACAAAATGATAAGGAAATGCTTGAAAAGGTCGGTATGGGTGTATGTATGAAAAATGGCTCACAGGATGTTAAAGAATGCAGTGCATTTGTAAGTCCTTATACAAATGATGAAAGTGCAGTGGGTCGTTTTATTGAGGAGAATGTTTTTAAGGAGGAAATGGATGTCATACTTTGATGATGTATATTGTGGATTATGTAAAGATATTTTGGAAAATGGAGTTCAAGTACATAATCGTACTGGCATTGATACGATTAAAGTTCCAAGTGCACATTTTCATTTAGATCTATCGAAAGAATTTCCTATTTTGACGACAAAACAGTTATTTATTCGTCAAGCTGTTACAGAAATGCTTTGGATCTATCAGGCTCAAAGTAATGATGTTAGATGGCTTCAAGAAAGAAATGTTCACATTTGGGACAAATGGGAAATTAATGAAGATGGCGACTGGATTGATGAGAATACGGGAAAAGTTTTAAAACATTTTGATCCAAGTTTTGCTCATACCATTGGTACGGCTTATGGATTTATTGTGAAAAAATATGATTTGATGAATAAATTGTTGAATTCATTAAAAAACGATAAGGAAGATCGTAGACGTGTGATCTCATTATGGCAGGATAGTGAATTAGATACAGCTGTACTTCCTAGTTGTGTATGGAGTTCAGAATGGGATGTGACGGATGGAAAGTTAAATATTTGGGTACACCAAAGAAGTTGTGATGTTCCATTAGGGTTGCCATTTAATGTAACGCAATATGCAGTTTTATTGATGATGGTTGCCAAGGTTACTGGACTTGAGCCAGGTACGATTGATTGGTCAATCAAAGATGCACATATTTATGTGAATCAAATTGAGGGAATTAAAGAACAATTAAATCGTTATGAAACAAAAGGCTCATTACCAGCACCTACGTTGTGGTTGAATCCAGACATTCAAGATTTCTATGCATTTGATCCAAAGAAGGATGTGAAGCTGATTGGCTATGAGCATATGGGAAAAATTAGTTTCCCTTTAGCACAGTAGGAGAATTATGAAATTAACATTGATTGCGGCGATTGGTAAAAATCGTGAATTAGGAAAAAACAATGATATGATTTGGCATTTGCCTCAGGATTTGAAGTTTTTTCGTAAGCAGACTTCGGGACATACAATTGTGATGGGAAGAAAAACATTTGAAAGTCTTCCAGGTATGTTACCTAAACGTCATCATGTCGTGATTTCGCGTTCGTGTTCAGATTTGGGCGAAGGCGTCGAAATGTGTTCGAGTGTTGAAGAATTTTTGAAGCGATATAAAGATGTAGATGAGGAAATCTATTGTCTTGGTGGAGGCATGATTTATAGTGAGATGTTAGCTTATGCAGATAAGCTAGTGTTAACTGAGATTGATGCGCAAGCGGATGCTGAGGTTTATTTTCCTGAATTTGACAAGTCTTTGTATACAAAAACAATACTTTCCGACATAGAAGAGAATGGAATTCACTATCAACATGTTGAATATACTTTAAAATAACCATTTGCAGAGAATTTTTTTGTGATTCTCTGCTTTTTTGTTTGGTCGATTTATTGTAAAATAAAACTAGGTTAGATACTATATAATCTTTTTGAAAGGAGGATCAACATGAGTGATACTTATTATGTAAAAACATTTGGAGGATTGGAAATCACAAACGATAATGTAACCGTTAATATTGTCGAATTATTTGGAAAGCAGCTAGTGAATTTATTACAGGTCTTATTGTTTCACAGTGAAAAACCAGTTCAAAAAGATGAACTGATTGATATTCTTTGGCCAGAAAGTAAGAATCCATCTAGTGCATTAAAGTTCTCGATTTTTAGATTACGTTCTGAATTGAATGAAATTGAATTCTTCAAAGACAAAGAAGTTATTGTAACGACAAGAAAAGGGTATATTTTGAATCCAAATTTAGATTGGAATATTGATTTTGTTGAATTGGAAAAGGCGTATAACCAAATCAACGATGGTTCGGAACTTTTAGACGAAAAAGAGTTTAAGACGGCTAGAAAGATTTTCAGATTGTATCAAGGTCGTTTTTATGCTTCACCAAGCCAATTGCACTGGATTTTGCAGAAACAAGAGATCTTTAGACAAATGTATGTGAAAACGATGATGCGCACATCTTGTTACTTATATACGCAAAAACGCTATGATGAGATGATGCTTATGAATTATCAGGCGGTTTTAATTGAACCATTTAATGAAGGCTTACATTACTATTATATGAAAAGCTTAGTGGCTACACGTAATTATCGTGAAGCGTTGAGGTATTATGATGAATTGAATGATATTTTCTTATCTGAATTAGGTACGGGTTTATCAAAACGCTTTAAACAATTGTACGATATTATTATTGCTGATCATGCCAAAGAAGAAAGTAATGATATGGAAAAAATCATGCGTGAGCTTTCAAGTCGTGATCAACAAAACCAAGGCTTCTTCTGTTCGTATGAAATTTTCAAGTATTTCTATGAGTTGTTGTTAAAAATGTCTATTCGTAATGAACAAAATTATTATTTGATTATGTTGCAATTTTCAGATGGTACTTTGGATTATGAAAAGATTGGTTTAGATTTTGATCGTGTAAAACGATTGGTAGGTTCTTGTTTAAGAAGCAATGACTTGTTTACTCGCACAAGTGAAACACAACTACTGCTTCTAGTGGATTGTCAAACCGAAGAGAATGCGCACTTGATTATTCAGCGTATTTCAAATAAGTTCTATAGTATTTATAGAAAGAAGAATTATCGAATGAATTATTCTGTTCATAAGGCAGAATTAGATAGAAATAATTAGTAAAAAGGAAAGATGTTGGTTGTATATGGATATAAACATGTTGCAGAAAAGAATACATAAATTATTGATCATCTCTGTCATGATGGTACTTTCAATACTTGTTATGGCATTCCTTTTCATTGACCATGGAGATGATAGTTTAAATCATGCGACGTATACAACGATGAATCAGGAAATTGATTTATGTACACAACGTATTTCTTCGCAAAATCATACAGATCTTGTTCTATTGAATACTTTGGCAAAGAGTCTATCAAATAGTGCGGATATAGATTTGGTACTACGTCAAGAAAAAGGACTTATAAAATAGATAAATTTTAAATTCTAATGTTTTGAATAATAATTATTCTCATATT
>OHTG01000468.1_pt1 | contig 28823 bp, 28 predicted proteins | sample 1578761 | NCBI WGS metagenome assembly OHTG01 (sample SAMEA3879536, study PRJEB24766) | human gut metagenome | biome: human-associated habitat; feature: feces | place: USA | collected 1985/1987
CTGCTACGCACAGTGTGCGGAAACATTTCTAAAAAACCGAGGGAAGATTTAATCCCTCGGTTTTCTTATCAGAACGGAAATTCAAAACAATGCCAGAAACGAAGAACTAATTTTTTAATGCAGGAAGATTCCTGCCACATCGTATTCTGAATTTCATTTCCATATTCTCTTAATTGTGATAACTCTTTCTCCGTTATTTCACCGTTCTCATCACACCAGAAACGTTCCATGCCCTCTCGTATCTCCCGTGGCAAATCTTTTTCGGAAAGTTTTAAATAGGCAAATAACGTGGTCAAATATGAAATAATAAATCGGTAATTCGCTGCCGTATCTGCCTGCATAAGTGTTTTTCTACGCTTGTAGACTATAGCCTTTCTGCGAATTGCAAGCACTCCTACGAAAAGAAAACTTACAGCAAAAATGCAAATTACGATCCATAAAATGATTTGCTGCCACGATAAGTATTTGTTCGGTGCCTCATTTTGTTTTGGTTTTTCTTTCTTTTTCGTAACCTTCTGCGAAATTGAGGTCTGCTGTTTTTCTATTTTCTTCTGCTGTTTTGCTTTCACCGTAATCTTATCATAATGTCCCGGTGTCACATCCACGGGAAGCCACCCCACACCATCACAGTAAATTTCCACCCATGCATGCGCATTGTAGTCCGGCACATCTGCCTGATAGCCTTTCTTTTCTTTATGAAATGCCGACGGTTCCACCACATATCCCGATGCATAACGCGCCGGAACTCCCAGACTTTGTAAAATCAGCGCACCCGCGCTGGCAAAATGCATACAATATCCCTCATGTCCGGTTTCCAGAAAATAAGCAATGGTATCTTTCCCCTGTGGGATGTGATTCAGATATAAGTTATAGGTATTTTCGTTCCCCAGCCAGTTGGCAACCTGTGTCGCAAGATTCTGCCGGATGTTGTTGGTAGTTATCTGTCTTTCTGCCCGTCCGGAATTGTTTCCATCCGTATCCGCCAGCCAATCCTCATCGTATAACCCGCCTGTTTCCATCTGATCCGCCACATAGGTGCCGTTTTCCTCATACACGCCATATCCGATACTTTCCAGAGCCAGCCTTCGTGTAATAAAATCTCCCACTGCCGGAACATCCGTGGCAAATTTACGGTATCTACTGTCAGCATAGGCATCATACCATTGCTGCAGATCCGTATCTGTTTCTCCGTGGACCATACAAAACCTGTCAAAAACATCGCGCAGATCCGTATTTTCATTCAGTCCCTCAAAAGAAACCTTTCCCGTTGCCCTCTTTTTACATACCACCGTATCATCCCTGAGCCAGACCTTCCCACCGGCTGTCTGCGAATCTGAAAAATAAGGCATATACGCGTTTTTTAACCCCAGTGCCCGATAGGAAATCTGATACGAAACCGTCTGTGTTTCATCCTCTGCCAGCTCACTCGAACTGATGTATTTTATAAGTTCACCGGCATTCTGTTGCATTAACATTGCAACATCACTGCGATGGTATCCCGCCTTATCCACTTCGTGCGCAAACGTTTTCCCTTCATTTACCCATGTACCGTTCTGATATGTGCCACTGGCAAATGATTTCAGATACAGTTTGCCCGCCGGGGCTTTCGATGCTTCTATCGAAAATACGGTTTTTCCAGTATAGTCCGGTGTTGTATTATCCACATGTTCCCGCGATCCCTGCAAAGTTATCCCCGAAAACGTCAGGTTTTTCACACGTTCTTCCACCTGTCTCTGAAACGCATAAAACTTCGGTGACTTTTTCGGAATCTGCTTTGCCACACCGGAAAACGCATAGCTGCTCACCGAGACAAGAATCACGGCAAACACACCGGCTGCAGCATAAGACAGTAGCTGCATCCATACATGGGTACGACCGTCAGCCACCCTTACATCCATGTGCGTCCATGGTGCCGCAGACACCAGCACGGTTCCCACGAAAAAGAGTGCAATTCCACTCCAGCCCAGTCTGGCATTGACCAGAAGAGCAACCGACAACGCTGTTATATCCGGAAGCAGCAAAACCAGCCGCACACCGGTCACATATCGAAACATCAGACTTAACAGCACAACAACTGCCAATAAAAACACCAGCATATAAGTATACCGCATCTCCGTCCCGGCCCCGGTCATATAATTTGTTCCATACTGTTTATTCCAATATGACAGATATGCCTGAAACAGCATTTTTCCGCTCTCTGTCAGTTTTCTCCGATGAAAAATTCCAAACAGTACGAGTGCCGCCGGATATCCGATTTCAAGCACAACCTTGCAGACCCTCTGATATTTTCCGGTCGCAGGAACTCCCACGATAAACAGCACAAGACTTACCAGCATGGCCACCTGCAGTTTACCAAGCGCACGGATCGGCAGCTGCCATCCGAATGCACTCCGGAAAATCGCAAGCATTGCATAAAACAGCAGTTCCACAGCAACCGCCTCACAGATCAGCCGGATACCGGTATTGCCAGACAAATATGTGGTTTTATTCCCTCTCCTGTCCTTTCTGTTCACAATACCAGCTCCATTTCTTCCAGCTTCTGTCTCCAGTTATCTCCACCAAAATCCGCAAGTGTCTGTCCATCCAGCACAAGAAAAAGCTCCGGTGTCAGTTCCAGCCTGTGTACCGGGTGCTCGCAGCGATACTGCTGCTCATATCTCTGTCGCAGTGAACCGGCCGTTTCCTTCTGACATTCCATAAACTGCATCAAAAACAGATACACGCTTTCCTCATCCTCGACGCGCAACCGTTTGATTTCTGTTTCCTCCTGCCATGCCACATAATGCGGGCAGCCGGCATCCATCATCGAATACACCAGATCTGCCGCAATTGTGAGAAAGGTTTCCGCATAGGCTTCCCTGCTGCGCCTCATATGCCGGCCTTTTCCTGCCATCTGTGGCAGCATGTCCAGCAAAAATACCACCGCACAGGCAAGCGGCTGACTGTCCTCCCGCACCAGAAGCCCGTCCGATTTGGCGGAGAGTTTCCAGTGTATGCGCTGCAGGCGATCCCCCGGACGATATTCCCGCACATCAAAGATCTGGCTGACATCTGTTCCCGGCTGAAAATCATCGTAGCTTTCCGCTTCTCCGAAATATCTGCGTACCCGCTCCGACACCTGTACTGCCACAGCATCCAGTTCCGGCAGCACCTGTATATCTGCAAATCTCTTTATTTTTTTATGCACATAAAACAGACCGGTCAGATCATAAATCCGTACTTTTACAAGCTCATACTCATAACTTCCCACATGAGAAAGCACAACACGCTTTTCCATGCACTGCATTCCGCGCATCAGTCCGGCACCGTTCCACCAGAAATTTCTGGCATACCCGGCAAATGTATTTCTACAGCGCACACGGTAACGCACTTTTGCTGCCGGAAACAACATGGTCTGATCCACGGTAAGCTGTACCGTAACTTTTTTCCCTTTTTCCGCCACGGTAAGCGGAATCCTGATATCTGCCGTGATATGTCTGCAATAAATCAGCAGATACAAACATGCAAGCAGCATCAGTACCAGTTCCGCAAACCCAATCAGCCCAATCGCAATGCTTCCATAGATCAGCGCAATATAAAATGTGACAAGCGTCACCCCTGTTCCAATCAGAAAACTGCCCACATTTATCCCCTAAGTCTTTTGTATGTTGTTGGTTTGTCCACATCCGACAGAATTTCCTGCAGGGTGGCATCGACAGTTACATGTCCGATCCGTGCCTTTGTGTTGAGCACAATACGGTGTTTTGCCACATCCGCAAAAATGTCCGTCACATCATCCGGAATCACATAATTTCTTCCCTGCAAAAATGCCCATGCTTTTGCCAGCCGCACGCATGCGATCGTGCCACGGGGACTTACCCCCAGCTCAATGTAAGCATTTTTTCTGGTAGCCTCCATCAGCTGTACGATATATTTTGCAACATTATCATGCACATAAATCTGTTCCACATACTGCTGCATCTCCCACAGCTGCTCCGGAAAAAGAACCGGCTGCAGATCCTCCGCTTTCGTCATCGTTTTTCCCTGGGCAATTTCCATCTCACTCTGCAGATCCGGGTACCCCATGCTCATGCAGGTCATGAACCGGTCCAGCTGTGATTCCGGAAGAAGCTGCGTTCCCGCACTGCCTTTGGGATTCTGTGTTGCAATGACAATAAACGGCTGCGGCACTTTTCGGCTCACACCATCCACCGTTACTTTGCCTTCCTCCATCACCTCAAGAAGCGCGGACTGTGTCTTTGGCGAAGTCCGGTTGATCTCATCCGCAAGAAACAGATTACACATGATCGTTCCCGGATGGTACACAAACTGTCCCGTCTCTTTCTGGTACATGTTAAATCCTACAATATCTGCCGGAAGCACGTCCGGTGTAAACTGTACACGGTGATCCAAAAGTCCCATGACGCGCGAAAAGGCGATGGCAAGTGTTGTCTTTCCCACACCCGGCACATCCTCAATCAGAATATGCCCTCCCGCAAGAATTGTAGCAAAAGCTTTGGTAATACAGGCATCCTTCCCCGCAATCGCGCGTTTGACCTCTGCCAGAACCGCGGCTGCATACTCATATACTTTCTCCATATTTCCCCCTATGGTTTCTTTCTATAATTATTTGCATTTTATATAATAAAAAAACCCCCAACGAATCACATTGTTCGTCAAGAGTTCTTTTGCCATTTGATTCAATCAAAATAAGCTTTGCGAGTGCGCGATCAGGGGTTCGAACCCTGGACACCCTGATTAAGAGTTCTTTGGCGCTGTTTTCATGTAATTTCGTTACGATTTCACGGTAACATTACCTTTTTCAAATTTATGTTCGAATGTTTCTTCTAAATATAGTGTTTTAAAAAATCGTTACCTTTTTATCCTATTTTTTTCGAATTTAATGATGTTTCTTTTGCTTGGTTTTCTGTTGCTCCAGTATTTGCTAACATATGAATACTTTTTTGTGTTCCAGGATCGCATTGTCGGAAATGATCCAGTAGGTCTTTTTCTTCATCAGTTAAAGCTGGAGGCGGTGGTGTTTCATCCAGATCAAGTAAATAATCAGCGGATACATTTAGGTATTGGCAAATTTTTATTAATGCTTCACAACTTGGCATTGTTCCTTTTTTCCATCGGCTTGTGCCAGATTGGGGAATGCCTGCACCTTTAGCTAATTGGTTTAGATTTATTTTTCTTTTACCAATTTCTTGTTCAATTTTTTGATAAAACATTTTTCTCCTTTCGTTAAAAATATGCATTTTGTGATATTTTTTGCTTGACTTTGTATCACAAGTAGTCTATTATAATTATAGGATATATGCAAATTGTGATACAAAAATAAACAGTTATTACAATTATAACATATTTCAGAAAACTTTTATATTACATTTTCATGGAGGTGCTGAACATGAAATATAGTCTGGAAATTTCAAAAAGTATTTTTATTGACAAGTTACAAGATTTTAAATCTGTGAATGCTGCTTACTTGGCTGCTGAGCATGAATTTATTAATTTTGATCTTGATCATGGTACTTCGGATGAATTTAAAGCCGTTCGAAAGAAATTACAAATTGCTCGTGTTGATCTGGAATATTGTGCTGTAGCATTTTGTAAATTTTTAGAAGCTAATACAGACGTTTTGGAAGATGTTCCGGCTGACGCTCCAGAAGTCGTTCCTGTAGATGTTCCGGCTGACGCTCCAGAAGTCGTTCCTGTAGATGTTCCGGCTGATGCTCCGGAAGATGTTCCGGAAGATATTATTCCGGTGATGTCCTCAAAATGTAAACTTTGCCCGTCCTGCGTAGACGGTCGGTGTTTCTTTGTTCCGGACATTTACGACAGTGTGTTTCCTTGCCAATCCCCTGCTTGGGATGATTTTTTCAAAAGCGGCGGCTCTCGTAGCCCGGCGCCCAGAGCGCGCGCGTCTCCTTTGTAGACCCTTAGCCGCGTCTTTTCCAAACAAATCTATACCGATTGTTTGACGAGGGGGGACAACAAAGGTACATATCAGCATTCTCCGTCGTCGCTTGTGTGTAAGTGTAAAAGCCGCAGTCCCATGCAGCCTTGTGCGTATCCTTGTTGTAATGCTTGTGTGCAGTCCGGGGTAACGCGCACAGCACACAGCGGATTTTCCGCCCGGGGAATCCGCTGGGGCGTTATCCCGGACTGTGCACAGCATTTCAACAGGATATGCATAGGCGGAATTGCGGCTTTTGCACTTATGCACAGCGATTGGAAGGGAGTGTGGTGGTCATGGACAGCGTGTGGAGCTACGAGAAAGTTTTCCCCAATCGGTATAGATTGGTAGCGATAGATAAGGTTATTGGTCGCGGTCATAGCCTGCGCGCGCTCTGGGCGCCGGGCTACGAGAGCCGCCGCCTGTCCGACATATTGCAGGCGGCTTGGTACCTCAACAGTAACGGAAAGCTCCGGATCAACGTTGATGATCATCAAGCTGCCATCCTCGAGCAGATCAGACGCGACGCGGCCGATCAGGGGGTCATGGGGTTTGAATGCTATGGCACTAGCGAAAAGGAGGAACATTGACAAAAAAGAATATTGCAAAGTCAGTCCGCTTGACACAAGAGGTCTTTGATTATATCGACAGCGCGCCGGGAAACGGATTTAATGAAAAATTTGAGAATATCATCCTCGAGGCGAAACGCGGAGAATCAGACCGGAAGAAAGAACTTGCGCGACTTGACGAAAAGATTCGAAGACAGCAACGTAAACAGAATTTAGTATTTTCACAACTAACAAATTTTGATTACTTCTTAAACTCGTTTGAAGCTGCTCAAAAGTCTTTGCAGGAATTGAGAGGACATCTCAAGGATGCGGGGCTTTCGTTGCAGAAAATTGAGGAAGTAGAAAAAGACATAAAGGAGAATGAACGATGAATAAATTTAGAATTTTCTTATTTTACAGTGGACTTGTTGATATTAAGGCGCGTGAAGGTCATGACGCAGTGGAAGGTGTTTCCATGGAGTTTCTTTTCTATGGTGAACACGGCGAACAGGTCGAGCCTGTGGTATCTGCTGACGGTATATCTGGTACCAGACGCGGTAAGTCTTTCTTGAAAGCCGACAAGGTGCATAAGGTGTCTTACGTGCCAGGGATCTATGACGGAACTTTTGAAATGACGGTTGGATCTGACGGAAAGCCGGTGCTTAAACTGACGGACGTTGATTTTGTCGCCCCGGCTCTTATATCCATGAAGGATTCCCCGGATGCAGGAAACCCGAAAGGTGGTAAGTAATGTTAATGCTCTCTCGCGGTGTCTCTTTTGATTTTGAGAATAATCTTGCGGTTGTTGATTCGACCGAAGCCGCTGTTCCGGAAGATCATCCGGAAGCTGCTCCGGAGCCTGTGCAGGAATCTACACAGGCAGACATCCAGCCGGACGATGACCAGCCGCAAGATGTCACATATAATTTTGTAGTGTTATTTGCTCTCGGGATAATTGCAGGACTTTTGTTCTTTTCGATTCTTTCCCGGAAGTGGGATTGAGAGGTGTGTATGATTTTTTCAGATTATCTTTTCGGCAGTTATGTAGGTTCTCTCTTGGTTGGAATAGCACTTGGTTTTACATTGGGCTTTATCGCATGGGCGATTGGCTACGCGATTTTCGCGTTTACTAAATTTTTTAAGATGGCATAGACCATCAGAAAGGAGTGTCTTATGACAACAATATTGGCAACAGCACCAACAATGGATCTTTCTGGCATCCAGACAGCAATGACAAGTGCTTTTAAGCAGGTGCAGACAGGTGCATCTGATATGATTACCGCTGCAGTTCCTTTTGCGTTGGTTATCATCGGTACAGTTTTAGCTGTTACCGTTGGTATCAAGGTATTTAAAAAGCTTACTGCTCAGGCTTAGTCTTTGCAGAAAGTTGGTTATCACTCAAACGAGGGTAAGGGATTTGTGCCCTTGCCCTTTTTTGTATCTCATTGGTTTAACGCTGCGGCGCTGATCCGGATTATCTGCAGAAAGATTTGAGATACATGGAAAGGGAACATCCATGACTAATTTTCAAAAAAGGAAAAAATTTGATCTTCGTAAGTTCATAAACCGGACGAAAAACCGCTTCCAGCGTGTCCGGAAGTTCTGCCGCATGCATACCCTTCCTGTACTGGTTGCGGTTGGTATTATGGTATCTGTTATTTTTACCAGCTACCAGAACGCTTACGCTACCGGGCTTGAGGAATATTTTTACTATACATATTTTGATCTTATGAGCGGACTCTTTGCGGAAACTGGAATGGATTTTGGTTTGAAAGATGATTATTATACAAAGTCTGACCGTGTATCTGGTAAACAGGTATGGGATAACTTCTGTACATGGGTGGAAAATAAAGCAAAGGTTGCTGCGCTTCCTGTCGAGGTAGTCAATAAAACTGTTTTTGATGAATTGAAAAATCTTCCTAATACGGTTACAAGTGCCGGGGCAAAAATGTCGGAAAAGCTGTCGGAGTTGTTGGCTAAGGTTCTGCCAACTTTTGCGTCTGATACTTCGGGCGGTGGCTGTTCCGAAATTGAATCGTTTGAAGCGGCGGCGGCTATTATAGCGGCTGTTTGTGGTACGTCTGCTAAAGATGTACCGGAGTATGGTTGGTTTGGCAATGGAAATATGTTAGATATTTTTACGGATGGTAAGGTTATTTATATTACAGAATTTGATCGCGCTATTGAGTTGGGAGACCTCGTTTTTAAATTTTCTAATGGTACTCAAACTGGGGCTACTTATGGTACTGAATTTCATATTTCAGACGGCTTATATTATCCGGGCGAGAAAATCTATTCATTGTCTTCTTATTCTTGGATTGTCCATAATGGGGTGTTTGCTGGTGCTGACGGTACATCTGTAAATGATTATGCAAAAGTTAAAACTGTAGACGATAACACGGTATATGTTCCGGGTGTCGGCTATAAGACCAACTGGGATATATGGAAAGATATTGTAAATGATAAAGCAACAACAGACGCGGAAGAAGATGCGTGGAATACTCGTTATAACTTAGATAATGATAACAAGGACGATAAGGAAAAAAAGAAGAAAGACAATAATAAAGACAAACTTCCGGTTGCTATTCCTATTATTCCATTTAAAAAGCCGGATTCTACGGGGAAAGACACTGAAAAAGACACTGAAAAAGGTACCGAATCTGATGTTCCGGGGAAAGATCCTGATCCATCTAAAAATCCAATGATTAACCCTGACACCGGGCATTATATTGATCCAGATACCGGATATGATATTGATCCTGATACTGGTAAGCTGATTGATCCGGACACTGGAGAGCTTATTGACCCTAATATTCCATCTACTGCAGATAAAGCCGGAAACTGGAAGCGTCTTTTTCCGTTCTGCATTCCTTGGGACATGATGGAGCTGATTAAGTCTATGAAAGCAGATAAAAAAGCTCCTGTGTTTGAGTTTAAGTATACTTTTAAAGCTGTCAATTATACCTGGGTGGTTAAGGTGGATATGGCTGATTACTGGAAATATATTAAGATTTTCCGTTGGGGGTTGACTATCTTTTTTATCATTGGGCTGTTTTTTTTAACGGTTAAATTTACTACATTTGTACAACGCATGGGTGGTTAGGGGGTGTTTTTATGTCTGTATCTATGCTTAGACCTTTTTTCATATCTGTAGCAGGTGTCGTTGTGATCGTTCTAGTTGGTTTTCTTTGCGGTATCCTTCCGGAAAGTCCTTTCCTTGCTTTCATTCAGGCGGAGGAAGTTAATGACTATTTATCTGCTATCAATTACTTCGTACCTGTGGATGCATTCGTAACGATAGGCAGCGCATGGCTTCTTGCTGTGGTTCCTTGGGTAGTGTCGCAGTTTGCTATTTCCGGTGTGAAGATTCTTGGTGAGTGGATTCCATTCACTTAAATAGATTGTATCTCAATTTCTTTTCCTGGTTTTATTACTGCAGAAAGATTTGAGATACAGAAAGGGGAAAACATGATTTCTTTATATAGTGGGACTCCGGGTGCTGGAAAGTCCCTGCACCTTGCGTCCCGCCTTTTAAATTGGATGAAATATAAAAATGCGCCGATTATCGGAAATTTTCAAACGGATTTTAGTTGTATCCAGAACCCGAAAGGTCATTATCTGTACATAGATAACTCCGATCTGACGGTTGATCGGCTTATTAACTTTTCAAAAAACTATTCCGAGTATGTCGGGCGCAGGGTAAAAGAAGGAGAAATTTTGTTGGTCATAGACGAGTGCCAGATTATGTTCAATGCCCGGGACTGGGGACAGAAAAACCGCGCTGCATGGTGTGCATTTTTCACCCAGCACCGGAAACTGGGTTATGAAGTTATTCTTGTCGCGCAGTTTGACCGGATGCTTGACCGTCAGATCCGCTCTCTGATCGAATATGAATGGATTCACAGGAAGGTTTCTAATTTTGGTGTGGCCGGTAAGATCTTTTCTCTGCTCTTTGGTGGTAAACTCTTCGTGGCTGTGAAAGTCTGGTACCCGATGAAGCAAAAGGTCGGATCTGAGTTTTTTATGTTCAAGAAACGTTATAGTGGGATCTATGATACTTATGCTCTTTTCTCCGCACCAGATCAGAAACAGTTGTCTTGATTTATTTTGTGTATCTCATTCTTCCAGACGTTTCCGGCGCCTGGAAAAAGTTTTGAGATACAAGCGGAGTCTGTCGCGCCCCGGGTAAGCTGTGACGCGGGGGATCGAGGGGGACCCGCGGCGCGGCTTGCCCGGGGTGTGACCACGGGGCTGTAATACGTGGTCTCAAATTACATAACTAATTCTCTTTTATGTCCGATGGTTACAGGGTTTGACGGCAATTTTGCCGTTTGGCGAAACGGGCTTTTCGCCAAAAAATATTCATACGAAGGAAGTGATACTTTGATTGATGTTCGTCTTATAAAAGATACCTATGTATACAACGAGTTTGATGACGTTGAAAACACTTATTGGTTCGATTTTAAGAAAACAAAGTTCTTACATAACATTGATACATTTTATTATGCTGTTAAATTTAAACAGGATTTCACGGCAGATTCCAAGGATATGAAGGTGAAGGACTTCCGCAGGAAGTTCGAAGCGCTCTCCCGGGAATGGGATAATCAGAACGCTTTCAATTCTTCCGTTTCATTCTTTGTTCCCGGTATGCCTGACGCTTTAAACTATACACCGTTTAGTTATGCCTTTTTTTATAACGTAAAACTGGAATGCCCGGAACTGTTTGATATCTTTTTTGCTCCAAAGGTTCCGCACTCGGCTGATAATGGAGAGTCCAACACTTGTGAGTGTGTCGTGCAGATCCGCAGTTATATGCTCTGGATGTATGGTGTTAAACTTGCTTATGAGCGGTCATATGAGTATGTGAAGGCTATAGCGGATTATTTTGGGCTGGATATCGAGTTTACACAGGAAAACCGCGTGGATTTCTGCTGGCACTCCAACTATTTAAAGTGTCCGGAAAAGTTTTTCAGTCCGGAGAATTTTTATAAAATGCGTGTGGATCGTTTTAAAGATGCTGTTCTGCATACCAGTAAAAAGGGATCGGAAGATTTTGAGATTGACTATCTTGCTATGGGAAAACGTTCACAGAAGATTTTTATACGTATTTACTTGAAAAGCAAGGAAGTGGTTGAAAAAGGTTATAAACCATGGTTTTTCAAGGTGTGGCTTTTTAATGGGTTAATTAATCGCTATGACATGTACTGTTATGAATATGCATTTTTGAAACATAGCTGGAAATCGTTAGATCTTGGCCGGTTGCAGTTTTACGCGGAGTATGGCAGACAGAAACACTATGTTGAGAAATGCCGCCGGATACTGTCGCAGGAAGAAACGATTTCCCCGGATTCACTCCGTGCTCTGGCTGATCGGCTTACTCCGGCTGTAAACCTTGTTATGAATGTTGAGTATCAGGTAATGCGGAAACATACGAAATCGTATGAGCTTATTCCTTTTTTTGATAACTCGGATAAGCTGACCGGGAAACGTATTTATGATTTTCTGGATAATCGGAAATTGATCTGTGATTATCTTACCAGCAAGGTTTTTCGGTTGGTTGAACCTCATGAACCCGGAAAAAACGATTCAAATAAATCCCGGCGCGATCTGTGTGCATTCTGGAAAGCACTTCGGAGCTGCAAACTTACAGATACATTTATTCCGGAAGATGACAGATCTTTGGTCAGGACATATACAAGAAAACTGAATAGTGAAGTGGTTAAGTCCCGGGCGGTTAAGGCTGCTATAACTTATGGTATTTATACTCGTGGAATTAACAGTGATGATCCTTTGACGGATTGTATAGAAGCTCTGTGTATGCTAAATGACAACGATATGCATGACGCTTACAATTACAAAACAAAAAAAATCCGTCAATTCAATGCTAGTGAACTGACGGACACGATGGAAAATACTTTAAAACGTTCCAATAACTTAATGATGATAGATAAAGATACTGGGGATATAATCTTTTCCTAATCTTGTTATAACATTAAAAAGCTGAAAAGTAAAGGCGAATGTTGCAGGGTTGTGATTATCTCCGGATAAGGAGGGTTATTATTATGAATGTACAAACAGCTTATAACTTGTTTCTTGTCGATCGTGAATCTTATTGTTCAGATAAATCTATTGTGTATTACCGGGAAAACATTTCTAAGTTTATGAATTTTCTTTCTGATCGGTTAGATCTTGAACCCGATCGGGTGGAATGTGAGTCTATTTCCCGGGAATTGGTGCTTGCATATCTCTGCCAGCTCCGTGGAACTGGCTGCAAGAATACTTCTGTGAATACTTATTTTCGTGCAGCAAAAGTTTTTTTGAATTACTGTATTGATGAGGGTTATTGTTCCGGGGATGTTTTGCGCAAGGTTAAGTTCTTGAAAAAGGATAACGCTCCGGTGCTTCCGCTTACAGAATGGGAAGTTGACTTGATAGACGGTTTATTTAATATCAAAACGGAATCCGGGCTTAGAAATTTTTGTATAGTCCATCTGATGCTTGACGCTGGTTTTCGTGTGGGTGATGTGATTTCCCTTACATTTAAGGGAATTAATTTTCAGCTTAACTATTTAACTGTAAAAGGTAAAGGTGATAAATTTCGCACTGTGTTCCTGTGCTCCAAGCTGAAAAGGATGCTTTACCATTATCTTGTGAAGTTTCGTTCTTATACTCCGGGAGATGATTTTACTGTTTTTGTTAAGGTTGGTACTTCATGTTCTATCAATGAGAATGTTATTAAACAGCTTTTTTCCCGGATCAAAAGAAAATCTGGTATTGAGCGTGTACATCCTCATTTGCTTCGGCACACATTTGCTACATCATTTATAGTTGGTGGTGGTGATCTGGAATATTTGCGTATGATGTTAGGTCATACAGATTATGCTACAACAAAAATGTATGTTCATATTGCTCAGCAGTCTAAAATGTTGCATAGCGATATATATAGATTAGATTCGGTATTCTTTAAAACTGGTTATTAAGGAGGATTTTTATGAGTTTAGATGAGTTTACAGTAATGCTTGATGAATATGTGGTTGTTGATCCGGTGGATGGTTTTTGTTATTTTTGGTCAAAGTCTAAGTTTGAAGCTGATCTTTTTTTCAAAGTGAATAAATCATTACGTGCTTCTCTTCTGCATGTATAACGTATTGTATCTCATTTTCTTTTCCTGGCTTCGATCCCGGGTGAGAAATTGAGATACATTATTTTTTGTAATAAAAAAACCCCCAACGAATCACATTGTTCGTCAAGAGTTCTTTTGCAATTTCATTTATCTAAAAATGTTACTGAAATCGTTTAGTGCGCGATCAGGGGTTCGAACCCTGGACACCCTGATTAAGAGTCAGGTGCTCTGCCAGCTGAGCTAATCGCGCATTTTTAAGTTGTTTGTTTTGTGTCTTTCCTTAAGACAAGAGTTATTATATAATAGGAGTATTAAAAAAGCAAGTACTTTTTTTAATTTTTTTAAATTTTTTTAAAAGCATATTTGAAAGGAACAATTTAACATGAAAGTAGAAGAAAGATTACTAAAATATGTCAGCTACTGGACAACCTCCGATGAATCCTGCAGTGACATTCCAAGCAGTGAGCGTGAGTTCACGCTTGCAAAAGCCTTAAAGCAGGAACTGGAAACTCTCGGTCTTACCAATATACTCCTCACCGATCACTGCTATGTATATGCCAAGCTTCCTGCCACACCGGGCATGGAAAACTGTAAATCCATCGGCTTTATCGCTCATATGGATACCGCCCCGGATTTTTCCGGAAAAGATGTCAGACCACAGATCATTCCCGACTATGATGGCGGGGATGTCTTATTAAAAGGAAGTCAGGATGTTTTAAAGGTAAGTGATTTTCCATCCCTTGCCTCTTTAAAAGGAAGAACCCTGATCACGACAGACGGTACCACACTTCTGGGCGCTGATGACAAGGCAGGTGTTGCCGAAATCATGACAGCCGTGGAAGAACTGATTGCAGAAGGTACACCACACGGGGAACTCTGGATCGGATTTACGCCGGACGAAGAAGTCGGCGCAGGTGCGGATCTGTTTGATCTTGCTATCTTTCAGGCAGATTATGCATACACAGTGGACGGTGATTACGAAGGCGAAGTGGCTTACGAAAATTTTAATGCCGCAAGTGCCATCTTTCATATTAAAGGTGTAAATGTTCATCCGGGCGAAGCAAAAGACATTATGGTCAATGCGGCACTGGTGGGATGTGAAATTGTTTCCCGGCTTCCGGAAGCGGAAACGCCGGCACACACCAGCGGCCGGGAAGGATTCTATCATCTGACCGATATGTCCGGAGATGTGGCTTCCGCCACCCTTTCCTTTATCATTCGTGACCATGATAAAACCACATTTGAGAAACGTCTGCAGAATCTGCGTGACCTTGCACAATCCATGAATCAGAAATATGGACCGGAAACCGTCACGCTCGACATCGAACATTCGTATGAGAATATGCTCTCTGTCATTGAGGATAAAATGGAGATCGTGGATCTGGCAAAACAGGCAATTGCCTCCGAAGGTCTGACACCGCTCTCCCGTCCGATCCGTGGCGGTACAGACGGCGCAAGACTGTCCTTTATGGGATTGCCGTGTCCTAATCTCGGTACCGGCGGGTACGGTTTCCACGGCCCATATGAACACATCTCTGTGGAAGGTATGCAGACCGCTGTTCGTATTTTAAAAAATATTGCCACCCATCCGATCCGTAAATAAATTTATAAAAAACCGTCCGCAGTTTTCTTTCTGCGGACGGCTTTTGTTCTATAACTTATTAAATTTTTTAATTCCCCTGCATATTTGCAGAATTTGCAAGTACAGGCTTCTGGAACATGCGAAAGAGTCCAATCTGTTCTAAGGCCTTTGTGATTGCGAAAAAGATCACCGAATCAATTGGCCACATAATCAGGTTCTTCAGTGCACGCGCCGGAAGAAGCACCATAAATGCCTGTCCATATAACACATTCAGACAAAGTGTTGTCAGAATCACGTTACAGACCAGCATAACTACAAATTTAGCTGCCAGCACACGCCAGATCGTAAGCTTTTTCTTATAAAAAAAGCATCCATACAGGATTCCGGCCAGTATAACAACCAGCGTCAGCTGTGGACAAAATGGTCCGGTTGGCTTCATCATATACTTGATAATATCCAACGCACCATGGAAAATTCCTCCAACCACCGGTCCAAACAGATAATCAATGATACCATTTGGAATACTGGAAAAACCAATCCGAATAAACTGCCCATATTCAATGGAGAAAAATCCTAGAATGACAGCAACTGCAGCAAGCATTGCCATGGTAGTGATGGTTCTTACCGCTTTTAATTCACGGAAAGAATCGGTGAACAAAGTAACGAATTTTTTCATAAAAAAATTACCTCCTTTGCAGACCTCACCGAACTACAACAGGAGATAATTAATATCTTCGGATGCAGCGGGATGCGACTCATGTACCGCAAGATTTTCTTTTCGTCCGGGTGACAACTCCCTGTTCATCCGGCACTTAACGCACATGTGTCTACTCTGCTTTAAACTATTAAATTGCAACGAGCTAAGTATAACACAATGAAAAAGAAATGCAACTATTTTTTTCATTTTATGGCATTTTTATAGCAAAACGCCATCTGTCACACATTTTTACGTGGAACAGATGGCGTCCGTTGCCTGTTATTTTATTCTTTTCAGGTTCCCATACTTGCAAACAGGGCAGCTATCTCATCCGGGCTTAATGCCTTATTGGGATCTGCCGGTTCTTCCGGCTGAAGCGGTGCTTCTTTTACTGCTTCCGGCTCTTCGATCGGCTCCGGAATATCCTCCGGTTCCACAGTTTCCTCGGCAGGTTCCTCAACTTTATCCGCATTGTTATCGTTGCCCATATTTGCAAACAGGGCAGCAATTTCGTCCGGGCTCATGGCGCGGTTTGGATCGGACAAGTCCGGCATCGGTGAAAGTTCTTCCTCCGGCAGGTTCTCATCATTCGCTTCCTCAACAATCGCATCCTCCGGAATCGGATCCGGCTCTACCAGTTCTTCTGCTTCCTCAATGGCTTCTTCCGGATCCGGAGGAATAATCTCATCTGCTGCCATGACCGGAGGCTCTTCCTCCGGCTTTAAATTCTCCTCTTCCGGTATATCCGGCAGAATCTCCGGCTCCGGACTCTCTTCCAGTTCCGGTGAAATCTCCAGTTCCGGACTCTCTTCCAGCTCCGGCAGAATCTCCGGCTGTGGGCTCTCTTCCGGCTCCAGCGAAATCTCCGGCTCCAGATCCGGCAAAATTTCCGGTTCCGGGTTTTCTTCCAAATCCGGCGAAATCTCCGGTTCCGGCTCCATACTTTCTTCCGGCTCTGATGAGATCTCCGGCTCTACCGGTGTTTCTTCCACATGATTCTGCGGTGCCGGCTGTGGCTCTACAGGTGTTGCCACAGGTACAGAAACCTGCGGCTGGGAAACAACCACTTTCTGACTGTTCATAATGGTCTGATTCAGGCGCAGTTCCATATCTTTCATTGCAATAATGATTTCCTGCAGCTTTGCGGCTATCTCTTTATCCTGTGAATGTTCCTGTTCTTTTCCACCCTTCTGCACCGAAGAAATTTCATCCTTACAGGCTGAAAGAATCTCGTCCTTATAAGCACCCGCAACTGTACCGAACCCATCCATTCCTTTCTGGAACGTATCAAACCGGTCCATCAGCTGTTCATATGAATTCATCAATGCATCGGTATTCTCATGGGACCGCTTGATAATTACTTTCGCTATTCCCTTCTGTGCATTAACAATTTCCTCTGTCGGAATCTTAGATGCCTCTTCCATATATGCAAGCTTCACCGATATTTCCTCAAAATATTTTTTCAGCATGAGATATGATGCCTTTTCCGACTTGAAAATACTCTCATACTGTTCCTCTCTCCGGGCATATTTTGTCTCATATACTGAAATCACGCCTCTGATTGCAACATACAGGCATATCAGATCTGCTGCTGCCAAAACAACCAGAACAATAAACATCTTCGGGAAATTGACCATGGCATACAACTCTGCCATAAAAATAAACGCAAACAAAAGTATCCCGAAAATCATCTGCATCCTTGCTTTCGAATCTTTATTCTTCATATGATACCGCTCCTTCCATGAGCCTGCTATTCTAACCACTATGCAAAATAAGCTCTAGTATGTTATATTTTACCATATTGTGTCGATTCTCACAAGGTTTGTTGTATATTTCTGCCTTCTATAATACGTCATTTACAATCTGCTCTGCTGTCAGATGATTCTCTTTTAATACCTCATTTACATCATACCGGTCAAGGAATTCTTTTTTCAATCCGTAATTATAGACTTTCATATCACTGCTTCCATAAAATCTTGCGATTTTTTCTCCGAAACCACCATTCAGGATGCCATCTTCCAGTGTAACTACCGTGTCATGGTCTGCCTTCAGCTTCTCAAGCAGTCCTTCATCCAGTCCGGTAATATAGTACGGGTTGATTACCGTTGCATGAATACCTTTTTTCTCCAGCATTTCTGCGGTCTGCAGTGCCAGGGAATAAAATGTTCCGAGTCCGATCAGTGCAATTTTGCTTCCCTTTTCCGTTACCTCATAGGTGTTGAGCTGGCTCCAGTCTTTTGTGACTTCTCTGCCATCCGAAATCATGTCTCCGCCCGGAAGTTTGATCGCAACCGGCATTTCCTTCTGCTCCACACTCCAGTCAAGCATTGACAGATATTCTTCCTTTGTTGTCGGTGCCAGATAAACCAGTCCCGGAATATTAGAAAGCATCGGAATATCCTGCAGTCCCAGATGGGTAACATCCGTCATGCCAAATACCGATCCCGTATACACAACAATCGTTGCCGGATTCCCGTCAATACACAGATCCTGTGAAATCTGGTCATACGTCCTCTGGATAAAGCTGGAATACACACCGTATACCGGCTTTCCGCCACCTTTGGCAATTCCGGAAGCAAGTGCTACCGCTGTCTCCTCCGCGATTCCCACATCTACAAACTGCCGGCCGGCCTGTTTCCTTTTCTCCTGCGTAAATCCGAGAATCGTCGGGGTTCCGGATGTAATTGTAACAACTGTCGGATCCTTTTTCATCTTTTCAATCAGATATTCACAGGTCACCGAAGAATAATCTTCCACTTCCGGAAAATGGGATTTTCCGGTCTCAATATCAAATGGAAGATGCCAGTGCCATTCTTCCTTATGCTCTTCTGCCGGTTTATAACCTTTTCCCTTTAATGTATTAATGTGGACAACAACCGGTTTCTTACTGTCTTTTACCTGTTTGAAAGCCCCGATCAGTTCCCTGAGGTCATTTCCATGATCCACATAGACATAATCAAGTCCCATGGCTTTAAATAAATTGCACTCTGCCTGTCCGTTTGTCTCGCGGAGTAATTTCAGATTTGAATAAAGTCCTCCATGATTTTCTGCAATTGACATATCATTGTCATTTACTACAATGATCATGTTGCTGTCTAATTCTGCCGCAAAATCCATTCCTTCTAAGGCTTCTCCTCCGCTTAAAGAACCATCTCCGATAATTGCGATCACATTTGCACTTTCCCCACGAAGATCCCTTGCCTTTGCCAGACCACATGCCAGACTGACGGATGTAGAGGTATGTCCGATCGTAAAATGATCATGTTCACTTTCCTGTGGACAGCTGTATCCCGTCACGTCGTCGTAATGTTCTTCATATAAATAGGCATCTTTTCGACCGGTCAGCATCTTGTGCGGATAGGTCTGATGGGAAACATCAAATACCATTTTGTCCTTTGGGGACTCAAAAACATAATGCAGTGCAATGATTGCCTCTACCATGCCAAAATTCGGGCCAAAATGCCCGCCGTGAATACTTGCCCTCTTTAATAATGCATGACGCATTTCTTCTGCGAGAGCTGTCATCTCTTCTATATTTAATTTCTTCACATCTTCCGGTCCGTTAATCTTTTCGATATACATATAATAAATTCTCCTTCCGATTTTATCTATCATAATATACCACTTAAAGTTAACTTTAAGTCAAGTATTTTTTATTTAATTTTCAACTTTTTGCTTCAAACCCTCAATTGCCTGAGCCACTATACCTGCGTTCTTAAAAAGATGTAAATATTGTAATGATAAAAGGGGCAAAAGGTATCATTTCCCACTGAAATGCAATTTTTATGTCATTCGCATTTCTTGCGATCCGCTTGTTGTTCCGATATAATTATGCTATGATTGTGCTTTGATTGGAGGAAACCATTTTGAGCGAATATTATAAGTTTTTTCAAAATAAAAAATGTGAATATTTTCCATGCCATAAAGGAATTCCGGAGGAGGACTTTAACTGTCTGTTTTGTTATTGTCCCCTCTATACACTCGGGAAATCCTGTGGTGGAAACTGTGAATATTTAAAAAATGGTATCAAATCCTGCATAAACTGTGGCTTTCCCCATCACCGAAAGAACTATGATAAGGTCACGGGCCGCTTTCAGGAAATTGCAGCCGTTATGGCTGTTTCCGATAAGGAGGATGCATCCCATGAAATGTAAACTTACTCCCGGATTATCCTCCGGTGACTGGAACGAATTTTGCAGCCGTTTCCATTTCCCTCCGGATGACCTGCCTCATATTCAGGCAATTTATACGGCACTTCTTCCCCTGGTTGAATCCTATGCGTATTACTCTCTGGATCAGGATTTAGACGGGGTTTCTCTGCCTCACTATGCCTATGGGTTTGTGACGCTTGGAAACGGAGTGGATGAACTGTCGGAATTATATCTGAACCATGAACAGATCCAGGAGGCTTACATTGTGGACTGCATCAGCCTGATGCTTTTGTCAAAGGCTTATGAAGAGTTTGCACATGTGGTAGAACGTCAGAGCCGCCTGTATCTTGCAGAATTATCTTTTCTGGGAGATACCTATTCCCTTGACCTGCTCCCACAGATTTATGGGCGGCTTGCCCCGGATGGCATCCAGCTTACCGAGGGGCAGATGCTCCGGCCGCTTAAGACAGCAACGCTGATCCTGCATCTGGATACAACAACACACGCCAATCTCAAGCAATTGTGTAATACGTGCGCAACCTGCCGGAATTTTTCCTGCCCGTCGAGAAAGGTCACGGCTCCGCATTTGCCGCATACTTATGGAGCCATGCAGATATTCCATACAAAATAATTATTTTTCAATTGATAAGTCAGCATTTTACCGTGCTTTTTTCAAAAGTTCTTCCGCTGTAATACCAAACAATTTCTTAGTTGCTCCACCCACCCGACACGGACAATCTCTGCTCTACACCTTGTGCTTCCAATATAAATGAAACCGATATGGTGAACTGATTAAAATGCTTCTGTTTTTTATAACTGATGATTGAAGAAATATAAACAAAAGCAAGGGGGTTGAGAGTAACCTCGAATCTGAAAACCTTATCTTTACAAGTTTGAGGTTTCGAATGATTATTAAGATAAAAAGATGTAAATAACATAATATTAGCAGTTGACTTTAACATTATTAAATGATAATATTAACAATATTAAAGAAAGGGGTTGGTAATGAGACGAAAAGCGCAAGAATGGATATACAATTTAAGTGATGAAGATATCACATTTATAAAAAATTTTGTTATGTCATCTGGCTCTTTAAAAGAGGTTGCAAAATTGTATCATATAACATATCCTACCGTGCGATTGAGACTTGATCGACTTATACAAAAAATGCAAATGAATGATCAAATAGAAAATGACGCTTATATTTCATTAATTAAAAAAATGGTAATAGATGATCAACTTGATTTTGACACAGCAAAAATATTGATAAAAAAATACAGAGAGCAAAAAGGAGAATAAATGAAATTTTCTACAATTTTATTCATCGTAATAATAATGGCATTAACCATTATTTGTGTACGTTTTTTAGAATCATATTTAAATAAAAAAAGAAGAACAACTACCGTTTCATTAACACCAATTATTTTTCTTGTTCTTTCAATCGTATTAATTATAGTGTATCTTAATTTTGAACCAGAAAGTTTTGAACGCGTTGAGAAGCAGGGGTTATTGACACTCTCATATAGTTTCGTTTCCGAAAATCAGATGTCTATAAAGGATAAGATACATAATTGTATCATTATCTTTATACTTACAAATATTCCTGCTGTTATATCAATTTATAATCGGATAAAAAGAAATAGAACGATTACGCGCAAAAAGAAAATAAATGAAATGAAATTGCGGGAATTATAATGTTCATCTCTATATATTATATATAGTTGTGATGCCGTTGGATATTATAGTGGAAAGCACTGGACAAATGCAAGTGCTTCTAATGCAAGCGTAGATTCTGACTTTGTTATATATACATATAAACCTTCTGGACAAAGTAACAAAACCACATGTACTTCCTCCTGTATTACCTTAAAATGTTCTGGAAATCTTGATACTTATGTTGGAGTTGGAAATGTAGGAATTGTAAAGATTACATCGCAAACTTATTCGAGTAAAACCAATTTCTATGCTTCAAGTTATTTATAATAATGAAAAAAAGATATATAGTGATACTCGTTTTGCTTATACTGATCTTACTCTATAATAGATATGGATCTGGTGTCTAAAATCATTTAAGTGCACAGGTAGACAGTATTTCAATTGAGACAGTATGAAAAACTTATCCAGCGCGAACGATTAGAAATTGTTCGCAGATAATAAAACAATTTAATGGTATCCAGCAAAGATCTTTAAATCATTGACAAAAAAATTACGCAATGGTATTATGAAAATACAAAAAGCAATACCGTGTAGGCGGTTTGCCAAAGTTAGTTTTAAAAAATAACCGGTCTTTGGTAGGGGCGGTTATTTTTTATGGTTAAAAAAGATCATTACGATCAGATTGATAATAGCAACAATCAGTATGCAAAACTGAAAATATTGTTCCCCACACATGACTTTGATTTTGTGTTTACTCCTTTACAGATTTCTTGAAAAGATGGAGAAATTAAATTTTCTTCCATATATTTTACAATATACTCATACATTTCTCTTTCTTTATCCGTAAGTTCATTGCTTAGCTTTTCTCCCATTTGCTACCTCCCTATATGCCTATATAATAAAACATGTGTTCGATTATATCAAATAAAAATTATTGCCAAACCATCCTCAACTGTCCGACCTGCTCCTCCACAATCCGCCCCAACCTCTGCTTCATGACTCTCTGCACAATCCGCCGCCTCCGGTAAAAACAATTCCGGCTGATTTGGAAAATTCCGTAGTGCACATTCACTTTATTTCTTGTGTATTTTTGTGTATTTTAGTTGACTTTTGTGTAATATTGTGTATGATATAATTAAAGGAGGTACATAATGAATCCAAGGCAACAAACGATTAAACAACTCAGTGCTTCCGGTTATGAATTGAAACGCCACGGTGCTAATCACGACATTTACTACAATCCGCAGACACACAGCACCGTACCTGTCAAACGACACGATTTCAATGAAAACGACATGAAGTACATCTTCAAGGAAGCCAATATTAGCAGGATGCATTAAATATGTTTCCTGCTTCCAAATAGGAGGGTTACTATGAAATATATTTATACAGCTTTGTTTACACCTATCGAGGACGGATCTGGATACTACGCAAAAGTCCCTGATCTTCCTGGATGCATCACTACTGGCAATAGTCTTTCTGATGCAATTGACCAAATTACCGATGCAATGAGCGCATGGCTTGTTGTTGCAGAGGATGAAGGCGAACCGATTGCTCCTCCATCACCACAGGAAAAATTAAGTGTTGATGCCGGCACAATCTGTTCCCTGATTTCCGCAGATACCATTGAATATCGTGCCCAGACAGATACTCGCGCCGTTCGAAAAAATGTTTCTCTTCCAAGTTGGATGGTCCGTCTTGCTGACAAGCGCGGAATCAACTGCTCACAAGTCCTTCAGGATGCCTTACGAACACTTCTTGATAACTCCACTATCGCACATACTCATTAACATTATCCCTTAAAAACCAGTTATCTATATGGGTAACTGGTTTTCTCATAAAACAAAAAATGCCTCTCCATCAACCATAACACGGTTATTTATTGTCTTGAAATCTGGAGCATCCCTGCCTATAACCATAAATATAAAAACGAGCAGCAAAACCGGATTTACACCAGTCTGCTACTCGTTTGATGATTATAATATTTTCTTTTCTTGTGCCATTGCAACCAGTTATCGGACAAATGGCAGGAACGTAATGCTATACTTTATTTTCCAAACCGGCTGATTTCTTTCGCATATGATATTTCCGTTTTTCCTCATACATTTTCTCATCCATATGCATTAAAAAAGTTTCTGCATCATCTTCTGTCCCAAATTCCGTGTATCCCATGGAAACACTTAAACGAAACGGTTCTATCCCGGATTCATTAAACCGGGACAGATTATGGTTAATCTCCTCCATTGTCGCTAAGACACGCTCCGTATCAACACCTGACAGCAGCACAATAAACTCATCTCCCGCATACCGGATTGCCATACCATCATCCGGTATGGATCTGATGAGTATATTTCCCAACGTACAAATAGCCTTATCGCCCGTACTATGACCTAAATTGTCATTAATACACTTGAAATCGTTTACATCCATCATGATTCCATATAAGGATTTATGGCTTGCAATTTTCTTTTCTGCAAGCACCGCATTAAAATATCTCCGGTTGTATAATCCGGAAAGCTCATCCATATACAAACTCTCTGCGTATGACTGCATCTGCACAAATATCAATGCGACCGCAACCAGCACCCATGATGATGTAATTCCATAAAAAAGGAACTGGAGAACTACACCTGCAAAACAAGGACCAACGAAATAGATCACCGGGAAAAAATTCAGGTTAACCCCTTGTTTTTTAGAATGATACACTAGATAGATACTGTAAGCAAAATATATGACAAGCGAAATATATCCCACCAGCGCACCGGCAGTTCTCTGGTATACATTCTCCCCGGATATTTTAAACATAATCCCTGTTCCAAACAGATTACATAAAACCATAATTACTTCTACCAGCCAGGGAAATATCTCCACTCCTGCTTTTTGAACCATTCTTTTATAATTTCGATAGATACGCAATTCCACGTACATACACCAAAGCATACCCATACTGACTGTCCCTATAAAGCATATGCTGTTAGAGATATAATTAATCTGCCGGCTGCCAGTAAACTGTTTTCCATCTACGAGAAAAGCAATGGTTTCAGACAATGCCCCCACTAAATTTACGATTGCTATTCCATCATATATTTTATCTCCCACATGAAGGCTCTCTCTGTTCTTTCGTCTGCAAAACAAAAGGAACCACATCATTAACACGGTCAATCCGTTTGCCATTAATATTTCTTCTAAAACGATGATTGTTATCCCCTCCATCATTCACAGTATGAACTCATTTTTACTAAAATGAGCTCTATCATTATACCAAATGAAAACCGGTTTTTGTCTTTTTCGACATGAACTACAGTTTTTTTAACGTGAACGATGATTTTTTATGTTTCATCATTTTTCACAGCCTACTGCAACTGTGAAAAACCCACGGCTTACAAAGTTAACGGTCTTTGTATCGGAATCATAATAAGATCCCGGTATCTTAACTGCCGCACCGTATTTATCAATTTTATATGCAAAAATCTTTTTGTCTTTTTCCTTTTTCGAAGCATTATAGGAAACAGCGACCCTGATCCGTCCCTTTTTCAGGACAGACGACTGCTTTTTCTTTATTCCTGTGACGGAAAAATCATAAACCGGACGTTTTCCAATAATTTTCCCTGCCCTGGCAGAAAGATTTTTCTTGTCAGCCTGTTTCATTTTGATAACCACAGCTGTATTCATCTCTTTCTTTAATTCTTTTAATGCCTTCGAATCAAAGGTAAGATTTACATTGCCACCATTGACCTTCCATTCTTTTACATTCTTTTTGACAAGTAAATTTACCGCCTGCTTATCCATTTCAAGATGTAGATTCTTCCAGTTTTTAGCTTTTCCTGTATCAAAAGTTATTTCAACAGACAGGTCTTTTATCCTGCCACCCTGTTCTTTTTCTGCCTTTGTAATTTCTTTTTTCAAAACTGCTGCAATATTCTTCACTTTGACCGTATTATTTTTAACTGCAGATTTTGCTTTGACATTAATATCCTTAACAGAAACGGACGTATCTGCTGCGGGTGGAGGTGTCACATTCCCCGGTTCTTCTTTTGCATGATCCGGTGCCGGTAATGTGCTGGAATCCGGTGAAACATTGCCAGATGATCCGTCCGTGCTTCCACCGGCATTTTCTCCGGAACCTCCACCGGAGCTGCCTCCGGAACTTCCACCAGAACTTCCGCCAGAACCTCCACTTGAACCGCCTCCGGATATTCCGCCGGAACCTCCACTTGAACTGCCTCCGGAACTTCCACCAGAACCGCCTCCGGTCTGGGAATGATCCGCCATTACACGGACCTGACAATCTGCCTTACTTCCTGTATAGTTGCCATTCCCATTATAACATGCGGTGAACGTATATGTTTTCGTTTCATTCGGAAACGTTGCCATCCAGTGATCCGTTCCCTTTTCTTCGAGTGTAATTCCGGAAACATCACAGGTTACTTTTATCCCGGCATCTTCTGGAATCCCCTGTCTGCAAAGCTGTAATTCTACTGTCCCCGCACCTTTGACCGTATCGGTTTTTGCAGTCAGCTGCATACTGGTGGAAGCCTTTTCGATTTCCAGGACAGCCTCCCCGTATGTTGGAATAAAAGATGCCTTTTCCGCTTTAAAATAAATCTTATACTGGCCTGCTTCTGTGTAAAACGGCATCTCCGTTTGTGTATACGATCCGTTTTCTGTCAAACTGTAACTGATTTGTACACCATCTTCCTGTTTGATATCAAATGTATGGGGTTTTCCATCATAAGTTACGCGGACAGGTACGGTTTGTATTTCCGGCATCTCATTGTTTTTCCGGTAATAATAAGTGATCTCCTGGCGATCCTCTGTGATGTTTATTTCTCCCTGATTTGCACTGTTTCCTACACATGTATATCCATATAAATCCGGACTTCTTAACGTATACGCAGAATTCTTTGGTACATATACTGTCGCGGGTGCCGTATCAGGCACTGTTGTTTCGGTTCCGTCTTCGTTTTGCAGCATATAACGAATCGTTACGGTACTCCACGCCCGTCCTGCCGTCTGATTGTCAGCCAGAATTTTCCCAGTGTCCTCATCTATGATCTTTCCTTCCAGTCTGTCCCCGGAAACCAGACCAGTTACCGCAGGAAGTGTGACAGAAAGGGACTCTCTGGCAGCATCCGGATCATACCAGTTACTGAGTGGCGGAACGGTATATGTTTCTTCTTTTTCATATTTGACTGTATGGTCTGCTCCAATAATGCGGAAAGTAATCTTCAAATGCTGTTTGGCATCCACCATATTTTGTACGACTGTACGGAATTCCAGATCCTTTCCATTTGCTTTTGTGATATTTGTCTCATCGATCCGGTATTGGTCACTATCCCTGTCAAGTGTTCCTGTCCTGCTATGCGGAATTGTAATTTCAGGATCGCACACATAAACAGATGCCTGCCTGCTGACATAATCACGGTTATTTAATCTCCGCGCCAGTTCCATTTTACACACTTCACAGAAAGGATTCCCAAGATCCCGCATCATGCAGACGCGGCTCGGTGCAAATACCGTTTCTGTTCCTGCTGCCGTTATTCCGATTCCACGGAACCCAAGCATCTTATGCCATTTAATCTTATCCGGATCCGATGTGTCGGAAATATTTTCTCCCTGCATCTTTTTATCATATTCATCGCCTAATCTTCCGATGCTGTGGGAAATTTCATGGGTCATGACATCCCCCTGCTCATTCTCACCCGAATTTGCCGAAAAAGAAAAGAGTGCATTGGAAGAAGAACCAATATTCGCAGTCGTATTACAAATGATATGGATGGTTCCAACGGCTGCACCGGTATCCAGATATCTGCTCTCCAGCTCTTCCCTCAGTGCCCTGGCTTTATCTTCCCCGTCCTTTGCAAAATAGCAGGATTTTCCGAATGCCTGCACATGAAAATATGTGTCCGGGTTCGACTCCCCATACATCACGCCCACACCAGTTTCACTGGATACCGTCTGTACTGCATAAATATTGATCCTGTCGGAATACTCTTTATAAGGGGACCACTTTAGCAGCCCCTGTGCTTTTGCCGTTGCATCCTTCAAAAATTGTTCCTGTTGTTCCTGGGTATAGCCCTCACCCATGATAACAATCACGAAATTTTCCTTATCATCACCTGTCTTGTGAATGGCATAAACGGAAGCTGCCGTCGTCTGGTCCGCTGTCGTCTGGTCTGCCATCACAGGATATGGAAACACCAGGGAAAGCAATAATATCAGGCTAAGTACGATTGCCCCAAACCGTTTTCCATCCTTCTTTTTTACATTCGTCATATCATCCTCCGTACTTTACATTACCAGAAATACTGGTGCTTTCCCTATTCTTCCCACAGACAAACTCCCGGGAAACCATCTGCCGTAAGGCTTCTTAAAGCACGATTACCGCAGCATCAAACCCCTCTACATTTCCATCAAAGGTGTTTTCGGTAAGCAGATTGTACTTCTGCGTGTACTCATTAAATTTTTTTGCACTGCTGCTGCAGTTGAAAATCATGGCAATGGTCTCTTCGCCATTTTTTCTGATCAGGACAACTGTCCCTTCCTCATCTTCTGTGACGCTCCCAGCCAGTTCGCCTTCTACAATGCATGCATGGCTTTTCCGGACCTGAATCAGCCGCTTGTACCATTCATACATCTCTTTGTCCTGGTATTCTTCATCCCAGTACATGCCCCGTCTGCAGTCCGGATCGTTTGCTCCCGGCATCGCATACTCATCTCCATAATAAATCATCGGCATTCCCGGCAGTAACAACTGAAAAGCGGCTGCCAGATGCTGCTTTTTCTTATTGTCGTTACACAGATGTAAAAATCTTGCGGTATCATGGCTGTCGATCAGATTCCACATAAGGGGATAGCAGTTTTTGTGTAAGCGTCCCTTCAAATATCCAAGATTTTGTACGAACTGGCTGACCGTAATCTTTTCGTCTGCAAGCAGATCGATCAGGTTCAGGTAAAATGGATAATTCATGACTGTATCCCATTCATCCCCCTCAAGGAAATCTCCTGCATAATGCCAGATTTCCCCAATGATCAGCATATCTTTCTTTACTGCCTTTACTGCCTTTCTGAAATTCTTCCAGAAGAAATGGCTGATTTCGTCTCCTACATCCAGTCTCCATCCGTCAA
>OHTG01000505.1_pt1 | contig 27066 bp, 19 predicted proteins | sample 1578761 | NCBI WGS metagenome assembly OHTG01 (sample SAMEA3879536, study PRJEB24766) | human gut metagenome | biome: human-associated habitat; feature: feces | place: USA | collected 1985/1987
TTCCGATCCGGTGAGGGCCACAACCGTGTCGGCGGGTACTGTGCCGGTGAGTGCGAGCGCGCCGATGCGGCGGAGGGTGTCGATGGTGAGGGTCATTACGGTCTCACCCTTGTTGACGGGCTTGACAAGCCCGATAACAGTACCTGCATTTCCGGCAGGGTGAGGGCCGCTTACACGCACTTCCTCAGCCTCGGTGCCCTGCGGGAATTCCTGGTCGGGGCGCAGCGACACATATACTTTACCTTTCGTGAGCAGTGAGAGCAGTTTCACACCGGCGGCAAGCTGTTTCTGCTCGTCGTCGGTAAGCTCAACACGGTTTTCGGCGAGTGGGGCGGAGTCGAATCCGGTGACGAAGATGTCGCGTATGTCGGCTTCCGGATTTGTCACGATGGCGTAGGGCCGCTGAGAGGTGAGCGCCCACAGTCCCGATTCAAGCAGCAGTGCCTTGGCCTTTGCGGCATCGGTAAGGGCACCGGTGGTGTCGAAGCGGGCGGCCTGTTCGCCATCAACGGCGATTTCCACGCGGAGAATCTTGCGGCGTTCGCCACGCACCACGGCTTTGACTGTGCCTTGTGCCGGCGATACGATTTTGAGCTCCGGATGTGTCTTGGAGTGGAAAATGGCCTGACCGGCAAGCACTGTGTCGCCTTCGCGGACGTCCATCTTTGGCACTATGCCCTGAAAGTCGTCGGGCACTATGGCGACGGTGGTGACCGGTTTTACTGTAATGTCGCGAGGGTCGGACACTGCGCCTTCCAGGTGGAGGTCAAGACCCTTTTTTACTTTTATCCCGATACTCATTGACGTAGCTTCTGGGTGTATTTATTATTAAGGTGTGATGTTTTCTATTTAAGGAAAAATTTCCACAATTGGTTTTATGCCCACAAAGGTAGCTATAATTTTTGTCACTTCTTATTAAAGTGTGCAAAAAAATCGCCCGATTTTGCAAGGCAATATATTTAAACGGCAAATACCCCGTTGTAAAATCAAATCGCTGTTACAGCCGCGTAGAAAATTGAAATACTGTTATCCCTCTGCCGCGTCTCTTGCGGTACAGCCGCAGTTTGCCTGTGTGGCGGCGCAAGCCTGTGGAGATGCCGTTGCCAAAACCGCATATGTTTAAAATCATCATTAAAAATTTTGTCAGAATAAAATATAATGATAATTTTGCACTTAGCTTTTGCAATGGAGAACCTTGTCAGTCTTGCCGCGTCACGGCGGCATCCTATCAGTTTAGTGCCATGAAATGCGTTATGAAATTGCATTGGTTTCTTCCCCGAGTATCGCGGGTCGAACAGTTCCACTTTCGGTAATAGGCATTACATCGACATTCAGACTCCTGCAATATTCCCCTTTGCCCCGGGTGCTCCCGTCTCGGACGGGACATTAGGTTCGAAGGGCGTCCGCGCATACTGACATCAAGGGGAGGGACAACGACAGTTTAGACAAAACTATCATTATTAATAACATCTTTAACAAAAAAGTCCTTATTTAAAAAATTATGGAAGCTCAAAAGCCCAAAACAGCTACACCGAACGTGAAACCCGGTAGCAACGTACGTGGTATCAAGAATGCCTTCTTGGTAATCATCGCCTGCTTTGTAGTGGCAGTCTGCCTGTTCCTCTTCGTGTTTGGTCACCCCAGTCATTTCGACGCTGAAGGATTCGACGGTATCTCCATGTGGTTTGCCGGTGACGAATTCGCCAAAGCACACCCCGTTGACCTCATCGGTACAGTGTTCAAAGGCGGTATCATCGTGCCTATCCTCCAGACCCTCTTCCTCACCGTTATCGTTCTCTCTGTTGAGCGCGCCATCGCTCTGAAGAGCGCCAAAGGCACCGGCAGCATCGCAAAATTCGTTGAGGCCGTTAAAAAATGCCTTGCCACCAACGACATCAAGGGCGCTCAGGCTCTCTGCAACAAGCAGAAAGGTTCTGTAGCAGCTGTCGTAGCAGCCGCCCTCAACCGTTACGAGGAGATGGACCGCAACACCGTTCTCTCCAAAGAGCAGAAAATCGCCACACTTCAGAAGGAAGTTGAAGAGGCTACCGCCATCGAGATGCCCTCGCTGCAGCAGAACCTCCCCATCGTGGCAACCCTCACCACTCTCGGTACTCTCGTCGGTCTTCTCGGAACCGTGCTCGGTATGATCAAATCGTTCCAGGCTCTGTCCGCATCCGGTGCCCCCGACTCGTCGGAACTCTCCACCGGTATTTCTGAGGCTCTTGTGAACACCGCTTTCGGTATCGCAACCGGTGCTTTCGCTGTAATCTCCTACAACTTCTACACCAACAAGATCGACAACCTCACCTACGCTATCGACGAAATCGGTTTCTCAATCGTACAGTCGTTCGCAGCTACCCACTAATCCCCTGTTTTCCTCAACAACAGTTTATTCACAATTATAACAAAAGGAAAATATGGGAAAAGTAAAAATTAAAAGAAAGAGTACCCTCATCGACATGACCGCGATGAGCGACGTAACCGTTCTTTTGCTTACTTTCTTCATGTTGACTTCGACCTTCCTCCAGAAAGAGCCGGTAACGGTGATCACTCCGTCGTCTGTTTCTGAGATCAAGGTTCCCACCTCCAACGTTGCGCAGGTGCTGGTATCACCCCAAGGAAACGTGTTCATGTCGCTCCTTGGTGACGCCGATCCCGACAACGCCGAGGAATGGGGCTCGGAAGCCCTCCGCCGTGAGGTGCTTCGCAGCGCAGCCGCCGACTATGAAAAGAAAACCGGGAAAAAACTCGGTTTGACCGCGATGGATATCGAAAAGTTTGCAAAGAACGCTTCGTTTGGCGTACCCCTGGAAAAAATGCATGAGTTCCTCATGCTTGAAACCACCAAGCAGGACGAGTTCCTCGGCCAGACCGCCGACAAGCCCGTACTGATTGGAAGTCTGAAACCCCGCGACGTGGGCATTCCCTTCAAGGATATCAATTATACCGACGAAAACGGAACACCCCTGTCGACCAACGAGTTCCAGATTTGGATGCGCGCCATCTACAATTCCTCTAACACTAACATCAAGGAAGCTATCCAGAAAGGCGAGGGCATCGCCGTGAAGTCTGACCGTGGCACGAAGTACGAGACCATCCACCGGGTGCTCGACAACCTTCAGACCATCAAGATGAACAAATTCTCTGTGATGACCGCCCTCAAAACCGAAGCTGATTAATCATTATGGCACAGATAGAACAATCATCGGGCGGCAAAAAGAAAAAAGGCGCCCAGAAAAAAATGGCTATCCATGTGGACTTCACCCCCATGGTGGACATGAACATGCTTCTGATTACGTTCTTCATGCTCTGTACCACGATGATCAAATCGCAGACCCTCAGCATCGCGCTCCCCACCAACGAGAAGCTCGAGCAGACGGAACTACAGAAAGCTAAGGAATCGGAAGCCATCACGCTCATCCTCGACACCGACTACGATGACAACGGAAATGTGAAAGGCAACACCGTGTACTACTACACGGGTAAGCCCGAAATGGAACTCAACGGAACCGACGTGGTTTCGTCGAACCTTCAGATGACCGAATTCATCGGCAACGACGGTGCCACCCAGCAGGGTATCCGCAAAATCCTGCACGACCGCAACAAGGGCGTGCTCGCCGATGTGGAGAAGAAGAAACAGGAATGGCGCGACAAGAAAATCACCGAAGAGCAGTTCCAGGAAGCTGCCAAGAAGATTCGTAACAGCGACGAATACGAACGCCCTGTGGTGATTATCAAGCCTATGGAAGGCGCATCCTGGGAAAGCGTGATTTCTGCTCTCGACGAGATGCAGATCAACCAGATCTCGCGTTACCAGCTCGGTACGTTGACCGACGTCGACGAGGCCATGGTTGGTGACTACAAGATCAAGCATGCTAAAAAGTGATAAGTGATGATCGACTATATTTATTAACCTGAAAAAGACGCAAAAGAAATGGCAAAAGATGTAGATCTGTCATCAAAAGAATGGACCGACCTCGTGTTCGAGGGTAAAAACAAGGAGTTCGGCGCATATCAGCTCCGCCGCGCAAGCGACAAGCGTCACAACCGCGCCATGGTCATTGTAATCATCGGTCTGATACTGGTGCTTATAGGCGGGTACTTCTACGGAATGTACTCCGACTATCGCCGCGAACAGCGTGAACTTCAGCTTCAGGCTCAGCTTGAGCAGCAGCTTGCACAGATGGAGGCCGAGGCCGAAGCTGAAGAAGCCGAAGAGGAAGTGCAGCAGGCTGTGGAAGAACCCCAGCGTGAAGAGGCACTCCCCGAGGAGATTCTCAACACCATCAAGGATACTGAAATCGCCATCGCCGCCGACGAAGAGGTAACCGAGGATATCACCTCGAAGGACGATGTGGCTGAATCGACTGCAGCAGCCGGTTCGACAACATTCGACCAGGGTACCGACGACCTCAACGTTGTGCGCGAATACCGCGAGGAAATCATCGTGGAGGAGAAGAAGCCCGAACCCGTGAAAGAGGAAATCTTCACGGCCGTAGAGCAGATGCCCCAGTTCCCCGGCGGTGAAGGCGAACTTCTCAAGTACATCAGCACCCACATCAAATATCCCCCCATGGCAGCCGAGAACAACATCCAGGGCCGTGTGGTTGTGAAATTCGTTGTGAAGAAAGATGGTAACGTAGGTGAAGTTGTCGTGCTCCGCGGCAAAGACCCCGATCTTGACAAGGAAGCTGTGCGAGTTGTAAAGACTCTGCCCAAGTTTATCCCCGGCAAGATGAACGGCCAGTCAGTGTCCGTGTGGTACACCCTCCCCATCAACTTCAAGCTGCAGACATCCTGATGACGTAGCGGTCGCCTCCCTTCGGGAGACCTTCCCGCTATCCCCATAACACCGAAAGCGGTGCGTCCCCTCCCGGACGCACCGCTTTCGCTATATATATATAGATTTTTTACTATTCATTTTGAAGAACTCATATATCAATATTGATTGCGTGACAAAAGCAATGACGCACTGTTTCTATTGTTAAAACCTGAAGATTTTTATAATCCGGTTTTCAGGATACTATAAAATGTATTAAATTTGCAGCGTACACAATATGTGTGCGGACATATTTTCGAAGCGTTTCGTGCTCTATTCTTTACAGGAAATCGCCAATTTCATATACACGAAGAATAAGCAGTTTGAATCGCTCATGCTTGTCGTATATCCACATCCCGACGCGGGAATCAGATATCCGATTAGGCGTGGGAGTGGACTGTATATTTCGTGTAAGGCGTTTGGCGATGCCTCCTGTAAAATAGACAAGAACATCATCCTGCGCTTTTTTTTGTATTATTAAATGTCATGTTTGGGGATGGATATGACTTTGATAAACCAATGAAAAAAAACATTTGGCTCACACGAATTCTGACATTTGTGTTTGCTGCAGTAATCCTGACAGCGTGTGGCGACGACCACGATGAAGACGAACCCGTTAACAGTGTAATGGAAAAAATTGCCGGTACATGGCAAGGCACCGTTTTTTATAACGACGGTGATGATGACGGAACAACTATCAGAGTGGAATTGGGTGCGGATGGTTCGTATAAAGATTACATCAACGGTCATCTTGGCGGCAATGGGAAATATGAGTATAACGGTTCTCAGATTGTAGTCCCTTCTGATTGTGCTGTTGCCAACGACTGGGGTACGACCTACACCGTCACAATTTCCGGAAGTACCATGGTGTGGAAAAACTCGTCGATGAGTTCCTATCACGGTGCCGAGTACCGTTTTACAAAAAAATAATTATTAATTTACCACTACTCAAAGTCCCGGCATCGACCGCACGTGATGTCGGGATTTTGCTTACTTAATTATCACACAGCGATGAAATCAAGCTACATATTAATTGTCCTTTCATTGTTATTGTGCTTTTCATGTAAAGATAACGATGAGTCTGCATCAGGATATGACATAGTAGGGACATGGTATGGAGAGTATAAATATTATAACCCGGCTGCCGGGTATAAAACTCAATTCCTGACAATTACCTTTAATCCAGACGGAACAGGCGAATTGGATTATGAAGCTCCGACATCTTTTTCCAAAGCGTTGTTCCGATATGAAGTATCGGATGAAGTAGTGCGGTGCAATGGGGCATATGCCACGTCTTTTGGCGATGGAGATTATGATGAGAATTTCAGTCTTAATCTCCATATATCAGCAGACCGTCTGATTCCTGAGGGAAAATTCAATATGTTTGTCCTTTCGCGTTCAGGGGCATCTGATTCTGCAGGCAATGGAAATAATCCGGATTATTCGAAATCACTTTTAAATACGTGGATTAGTGACGATGGGAAAAATATACTAAATATTACTTCCGATAGAGTTGAAACCTATGTTGTAAATACGAGAAATGAGTATGTCTACTATGGTCTTCATGATTATTCGGATTATTATAACCGTGAAGACCGGACGATAGTTTTTGAGTGTACGACATGGTTTATCAAGGAGTGTAACGAAAGTAGATTGGTGCTTAACGCCAACGGTTATACTTATAATTATACGGCCGGTCGTTCAAGTGATATTCCGCTCAAACCGGATTTACAGGAATATCTGCCTTCCGTGGTAAGGATAGAAAGCCTGACCGGAAAGTATTCGTTGTATTTTGGTCATGGTAACAAAGTAACGTATTTTGAGAATTCAGATGTAGAGGTAAACACCAAATATTCCGGGAGAATTAAACCTACACTTATTGCGGTCGGGGAGTGGGAAGCCGGGTTCCGGGATGGTGAAATCATCTGTTACTTTGCCTCTGTAAGCTGGCAGGGTGATGAATATGACGAGAACAAAAATTTGTTCCCGGGTTGGGAATGTAACAAGCCGTGTATCAAATACATTACCATCAAGGCTATTACCCCGTTACAGTTCAACGTTACATTGCCTAACGGAGGCACTTACCTGATGAAGTAAAGGCTATGGCATATGAGCCAACACGCATGAATGCATGTTTAAGCATCTGGCGTTAGATTGATTGCTTGTGGCAGCTATATATGGCGGGATTTGAGCGTCCGCTATACGCAGCTGCCATTTACTTTGTGTTAACTTTTGCAGTCCTGAGGTCTGCATGTAAATCTGATAATATGGGGGCAATGCTATGCTGGGGGAGTTGGCGGAGTGGGGATAATTTTGTAAATTTGTGGATTGGCGCCGACGTTTCGGCAGAATGAATGCTCGTCGGTCTGACCGCAATGAATCAGGAGATAATGAGAACAATGCAGAACAAGCTAAACAAATTGATGATATATTGCCGTCGGCTCTGTGCACTGGCATGCCTGCTTGCTTTTGGGCGGGTGGCTGCTGCCGATCTGACCTTCGAGGGGGTGGACGCGGCGCGTGCGCCCATAGCTGTAGATGTGGCGGCCTCCACCGGGCTTGAAAAGGTGTATGTGGTGAGCTATGCCGGCTCGGCCACGGCGGTGTTCACTCCGGATGTTCCTTCACAAGTTGCCGAAGTGCGCTGGCAGCGGTTCAGCAATCTTGGAGGCGGATTTGCAGAGGACATGGTGTCGTTCGTTCAGGACGGCAAATCGAAAATCACGATGAATTCCGCCGACATGGGTTATATCGTCAGTGCCGGAGGCCGTAACTATTGTTTCTGGGTGGTGAATTATATGAATCATCCATGCTCTATGCAGAGTCTTGACGTTGTGCCCGGCCAGCAGGAGTGCGACCGCACCGCCCTGCAGTTCGGAGGCACCGCCGACCGCATCCAGTTTTTCTCGGTGAACGGTGTGGGGCAGACCTTGTCGCGTGAGCTTCATCTGACATATAACACACTGGTGTTCGACCAGGAGTCATTTTCCTACGTCCCCTCCGTGGCCGACAACGTGCTTGAATACGCATCGGATGTGATACGCACCGAGGCGCCGCTGTGCGACACGGGATTCACCCTGTCGGGCGACCGTTTTCTCACCCAGTGGGGCGAGGGCGTGCAGATTGAATCACCCTCGTTTACAGCCACGGCTGTGGGGGTGGTCACATCGGCTCAACCCGCCGGACGTGACATTGACAACGAGCAGAAGGACAACACCTCGGCATTGGGAGGTTCCGGCCCGGTGGAGGTGACTTTCACCGCAGCCACATCCGATGCCGTGGTCTACCGCGAATGGCAGTTCGCGCGCGACCGCGAGTTTGACCTCATCGACCTCCGCATACAGGAGAATGAGGTGACGCATGTGTTCAGCGACTACGGCACCACCTACGTGCGCTTCGTCGCCGGAAACAACGACAATTCGTGCGACTACACGGGCGAGACCTATGAAGTGTATGTGGGTGAATCGCACCTCGATTGCCCCAATGCATTTTCGCCCGGAGCGAGTGAGGGCGTGAACGACGAGTGGAAGGTCTCGTATAAGTCAATCATCGATTTCGATTGCCATATTTTCAACCGCTGGGGGCTTGAAATGGCGCATCTTACGCATCCGGCGCAAGGTTGGGACGGTCGCTATAAGGGAAAACTGGTGCCTTCAGGTGTTTATTATTATGTGATTACCGCCACCGGCACCGACGGGCAGGAATACAAGCTCGCCGGCGACATCAACATCCTGAATTACAAAAACAATAACACCACCATCCAGCCTCAGCAATGAAACAGACACTCGCAGCGTTCGCGCTTCTCCTTATGGCCATTTTACCTGCAGAGGCCAAAAAACACACTCCACAACCGGCGAAACCCGCCCATCTGAGTTCAACCTCACGAGACCAGGCGGCCTCCCGCACCCTTCCGTCGCCCGAGGGGCCGGCCTATACCGTGACGCATGCCACATGGTTTCAGCCTGTGGTCAGTCCGCCCGTGCCCGAATCAATCCGGTTTGCCGGCAAGACCCAGAGTTTCGACCGCACCGATATGTACGAACGTCTGGATCGCGAGCTGACACAGATGTGCTACAGCCACTCCTCCACGCTGCTCATGCTCAAGCGTGCCAACCGCGTTTTCCCCATCATCGCGCCGATTCTCAAACGCAACGGCGTGCCGGAGGATCTGGTGTATCTCGCCGCCATCGAGTCAACGCTGAATCCGCGTGCGGTGTCTGCCGCAAAGGCCGCCGGCATATGGCAGTTCATGCCGTCCACGGCCAAGCAGTACGGGCTTGAGGTAAGCGACTACGTCGACGAACGTTACAATCTGGAGAAAGCCACTGCAGCGGCAGCCCGCTATCTGAAAGCGGCCTATGCCAAATATGGCAACTGGGAATCGGCCATGGCTTCGTACAACGGCGGCCAGGGACGCATTTCCGGCGAACTGACCGACCAGCTCGCGCAGTCGGCTTTCGACCTCTATCTGGTGGAGGAAACCACCCGCTATCCCTACCGCGTATATGCCGCCAAGGCCATCATGGAGGATCCCGTAAAATATGGTTTCAACCTGCTTGCCGACCAGTTTTACCGCCCTTACGTCTGTACTGAGGTGGAAGTGACCTCGACTATCGACAATCTCCCCCAGTGGGCAAAGGACCATGGCACAACCTACGCCATGCTCCGCGAGCTTAACCCGTGGCTGCGCGCAAAGTCGTTGCCCGTGAGCGGCGGCAAATCATATACAATTCTCGTGCCCAAAAATGGCAGCATGTCTAAATCAGCGAAAAAACTCCGAAAGAACGATCTATATAACCCCGACTGGGTGCGCTGATGCCCGGTAAGGCAAACAAATATTTCCACAAGGAAGGTTCCAGTAAGGTAGATGAGTAATAATCCGATAAAATCAGATACAGAAACGTCGCCCCGTCCGCGGCTCGAAGTGGTAGGGGCGAGGGTGCACAATCTAAAGAACATTGACGTGAGCATCCCGCACGGCTCTCTGACGGTTATCACCGGCCTGAGCGGCAGCGGCAAATCATCGCTTGCGTTCGACACCATATATGCCGAAGGTCAGCGGCGCTACATAGAGACATTCTCCTCATATGCGCGCAATATGCTCGGTTCGCTTGAACGGCCCGACGTCGACAAAATCACCGGCCTTTCCCCCGTGATTGCCATAGAGCAGAAAACCATCAACCGCAACCCCCGAAGCACCATAGGCACCACCACCGAGGTTTACGATTTTCTGCGACTGCTATACGCCCGCATCGGCCAGGCGCGCAGCTACCTCTCCGGCGAGCCGATGGTGAAATTCACCGAGGAGAAAATCGTGTCGATGATTCTCGACCGCTATGCAGGCCATAAGGTATATTTGCTCGCGCCGCTGGTGCACAACCGCAAGGGGCACTACAAGGACCTTTTCGAGCAGTTGCAGAAAAAAGGCTACCTCAACGTGCGCGTAGACGGCGAGATGCGCGAGATAACCTACGGCATGAAGCTCGACCGCTACAAGAACCACTCGATCGAGCTTGTGGTGGACAAACTGAAAGTGAACCCCAAGGACCTGCAGCGCCTGCGCGAATCCGTGGCATCCGCCATGCGTCAGGGCGGCAAGCAGATGATGGTCTACGACCTTGACGACAGCCAGACGGCGCATTTCAGTCAGGAACTCATGGACCCCACCACGGGGCTGAGCTACCGCGAGCCTGCACCGCACAACTTCTCGTTCAACTCGCCCCTGGGGGCGTGTCCGCGCTGCAAGGGGCTTGGTGTGGTCAACATCATCGATGTGGCTAAGATTATACCCGACACAAAAAAATCCATTTACGACGGCGCGATAGTACCGCTGGGCAAATATAAGAACGCCATGATTTTCTGGCAGATTGCAGCCATTTGCGAAAAATACGGTTGCGATCTGAAAACGCCCGTGTCGCAGCTCCCCGAGGAGGCACTCAACGACATTCTCAACGGCACCACCGACCGCCTGCAGGTGAAATCGGAAACACACTCCATCTCGAATTATTTCATGTCGTACGAAGGACTGGTGAAGTACATCGAGATGCAGCAGACCGACGATGCCTCGGCCGAGGCGCAGCGATGGAGCGAGAAATTCTATTCGCGCTCCGTGTGTCCCGAATGCCATGGCGACAGGCTCAACCGCGAGGCATTGCACTTTTTTGTGGACGGAAAAAATATCGCCGAACTGTCGCGCCTCGACATCTCAGACCTGTGGGAGTGGAGCAAGACCGTGGAGACACGTCTCGACAACCGCTCACGAGCCATAGGGAGCGAGATTCTGAAAGAAATCCGTTCGCGCCTGGCGTTTCTGGTGGATGTGGGGCTTGGCTATCTTGCCCTTAACCGCAATTCCGCCACTCTGTCGGGCGGAGAGAGCCAGCGCATACGTCTGGCCACGCAGCTCGGCTCCGAGCTTGTAAACGTGCTTTATATCCTTGACGAGCCGAGTATCGGCCTCCATCAGAGCGACAACCGCCGCCTTATCACCTCGTTGCAGCGTCTGCGCGACGCGCGCAACTCCATCATAGTGGTTGAGCATGACAAGGACATGATGCTTGAGGCGGATTATGTGGTCGACATCGGCCCCAAGGCCGGCCGCAAGGGTGGGAAAGTGGTGTTTGAAGGCACTCCGGCCGAGATGCTGCGCACCGACACTCTCACTGCAGGTTATCTCAACGGCACGTTGCGTATCGATGTTCCGCAGGTGCGCCGTCCCGGCAACGGAAAGTGGCTTGAACTTTCCGGTTGCACCGGCCACAACCTGCAGGAGGTGGATTTCCGTCTCCCGTTGGGCACGTTCACCTGTGTGTGCGGAGTGTCGGGCAGCGGCAAGTCCTCGCTTGTCAACGGCACTCTCCAGCCGCTGTTGTCGCAGAAGTTCTATCATTCGCTTGAGGAGCCTCTCCCTTACAAGGAAGTGACGGGAGTGGAGCATATCGACAAGATTGTGACCGTGGACCAATCGCCGCTCGGGCGCTCGCCGCGCTCCAATCCTGCCACCTATACGGGTGTGTTCTCCGATATACGGTCGCTTTTCGTCGGTCTGCCCGAGGCGCGCATACGAGGCTACAAGCCCGGACGCTTTTCATTCAATGTGGCCGGAGGCCGCTGTGAGGTGTGCAAGGGGAACGGATATAAGACTATCGAGATGAATTTCCTCCCCGATGTGCTCGTGCCGTGTGAGGCGTGTGGTGGAAAGCGCTACAATCGTGAGACGCTTGAAGTGCGTTTCAAGGGGAAATCCATAGCCGACGTGCTCGATATGACTATAAATCAGGCAGTGGAGTTCTTCGAGCATCAGCCTAAAATTCTCAAGAAACTGAAGATAATGCAGGAAATCGGGCTTGGATACATCAAGCTCGGGCAGCCGTCGTCCACGCTGTCGGGTGGCGAGAACCAGCGCGTGAAGCTGGCCACCGAACTGGCCAAACGCGACACCGGCAAAACCCTTTTCGTGCTTGACGAACCCACCACCGGACTGCATTTCGAGGACATCAAAGTGCTGCTGGCCGTGTTGAACCGTCTGGTGGATAAAGGGAACACCGTTCTTGTCATAGAGCATAACCTCGATGTGGTGAAATGTGCCGACTATGTGGTCGACATGGGGCCAGCCGGCGGGAAAAACGGCGGCCGCATCATTGCGGTTGGCACAACAAGCACAAGAACACTGGAATCCGTAACGGATGAAGAGGTGGCTTCCACCACATCGCCCACAGCTCCGTTCCTTGCCGCCGAACTTTCTGCTTTCACTTCTGCCAGAAAGAGGGGAGGAACAGAACGAGGACGGTGAAGAGCTCCAGACGGCCGGTGAGCATAAGGAATGAGAGCACCCATTTGCCTGCGTCGGGGACGGCGGAATAGGCTTCGCCGTAGCCGGGCATTCCGAGTTCACATCCGGCATTGCTCACGCAAGCCAGTGAAGAGAAAAATGCATCGGTAAGAGGAACGCCCAGAGCCGAAAGGCAAAGTGAGCCGCCCACAATCACGCACATATATATGGTAATGAACACCAGCACTTTGTTGAGCAGTTCGGGCGACACGGCGGCTCCGTTCCACTGCACGCTGAGCACATGGTTGGGGCGGATGCAGCGTTTAAGCTCGTTGCATGAGTTTTTCCACAGGAAGATGGCGCGGTCGATTTTGGCGCCGCCCGATGTCGATCCGGCACATCCGCCGAAGAGCATCATTATGAACGTCAGGCCGAGCAGCAGAAAGCCCCAGTGCTGGAATCCGTTGACCATGTAGGCTGTCGACGACATGGCCGAGACAATCTGGAACAGCGGGTCGATGGTGAAACTCTCGATGGTGCGCGGCACTTCTGGGTTGAACCACAGGGCCACGTCGAAGATGATGAACAGCACGGCTATGAGTTTCACAAAAACGCGGAAAGCCTGGTTCTGCCACACCGTGCCGAAACGGCCGGTGGATGCCTTGTAGATAAGCGCGAAATTCACACTGCCGATAAACATGAACACCGTTGTGATGATCTTCACATACAGCGAATCCCACGACGCTATGGATTCCTGCCGGGTGGAGAATCCGCCGGTCGACATGGTGGCGAATGCGTGGCAAATGCTGTCGAAAGCATTCATGGGTCCCACCCAGTAGAGTATCACAAGCAGCAGGGTAAGCAGTCCGTAGATAAGCCACAGGCGTTTGGCCGTGGAACTTACGCGCGGACGCAGTTTCTCATGTGTTATGCCGGTGACTTCGGCATTGAACATCTGCATGCCGCCCGACGAGTTGAGCATCGGTACCACTGCGAGGGTGAACAGGATGATTCCCATACCGCCTATCCATTGCATCAGCGCACGCCACATATGGATGGAGTGGTTGAGATTGTCGATGTCGTCGATTACGGATACTCCCGTTGTGGAGAATCCGGACATGGATTCGAAAAAGGCATCGCTTACGGAAAGCTGCACGCTGCTGATAATGAACGGAAGCATGCCGAAAAGCGAGAAAACCACCCACACCATGGCCGTGAGCAGGAAGCCTTCGCGTTTGCCCATGTTGGTGCGCGACGGGCGCACGCCGAATGTCATCAGTGCTCCGGCACCGGCAGTGATGCCGGCGCTTATGGCGAACGGCACGAGGTCGCCGTCGCCGTAGATGGCGGCTGTGACAAGCGGCACAAGCATGAACACAGCCTCGATCATGACAAGGAGGCCGGTGACGCGTGTAAGCATCAAAAAGTTGATTCCTGATTTTATGACTTTCATAAGATGATGGGCGGAAGGCGGATTTCAGACGAACATTTTCTCCACCTTATGGATGTAGCCCGTAAGGCAGAACACAAGCACGTGGTCGCCGGGCTGAATCTGGGTGCGGCCGTCGATGAGCATCCCTTTCCCGTCGCGCACAAGCCCGGCGAGTGTCATCTCCTTGCTGAGCTTGAGGTCCATCACCTTGGCTTTTGTGATCCGGGAGCCTTCGCGGGCTTCGAGTTCGGCCACTTCGGCGTCGGCGAGTGCCATGAACTTGGATGAATTCTCGTCGGCGGCAAGAAGCAGCTGGAATATTTTGGAGGAAGCCAGCAGTTTCTTGTTGATGATGGTGCCGATGTTCAGACCCTCGGCTTCGGAGATGAACTGTATGTTCTCCACCTCTGCAATGGTTTTGCTTACGTGGAATTCCTTGGCTGTGAGGCATGCCAGAATGTTTGTTTCGGAGTGCTCGGTGAGGGCCAGGAAGGCATCCATGGTGTCGATGTTTTCCTCTGTGAGCAGGTCGTTGTCGCGAGCGTCGCCGTGGATGATGTTCACATCGCAGCCGGAGCATTTTTCCGGCAGTTTGCGGCACACTTCGATGTCGTTGTCGATGATGGTGATGTTGTATTCGCCCGATGCCAGATGCGCAAGCCGCACGGCTATGCGTCCGCCACCCATCACCATGACTTTCCTGATTTTGTAGGCGCGTTTGCCACATATTTTGCGGATCTCGTCCACATAATCGCGCGTGGTGGTGAAATAGAGTATGTCGCCTTCCTGAATTTCGTCGTCGCCTCGCGGGATGATGGTCTCGTGATGGCGGCGTATGGCCGACACGTGGTAGTTGTGCTGATCGAATGTGAGGTCGCGCAGTTTGCGGCCTATCAGCGATGCATTGTCGCGCAGTTTCACTCCCACCACAATCAGCTCGCCGTTGTGCAGTTCGAACCAGTTGCGCACCCAGGGTCGGCGAAGGGCTGTGACAATCTCCTGGGCCGCGAGCATTTCGGGATAAATGAGGTGGTCAACACCTTTCTGCACGAAAAATTCTCGGTTGTCGCCATACAGGAATTCGTGGTTGTCGATGCGGGCCACTGTTTTCTTTGCGCCCAGGCGTTTGGCTATCTCGCACGACACGAGATTGGTGTTCTCGAACGGGGTGACGGCTATGTAAAGGTCGCACGTGTCCACGCCCGCAGCCCGTAGGTCGCGGAATGATGTGGGCGAACCCACTCGGGTCATGAGGTTGTAGTTGGCGTCGAGTTCGGCCAGTTTGGATGCCTCGCGGTCAAGAATGACGATATCCTGTTCTTCGCGCGAGAGCAGTTTTGCCAGATGCGAGCCCACCTCGCCTGCGCCTGCAATCACTATTCGCATAATACGGAGCAATTAGATTGAACGGCGGCGTGGTTGCCCAGGACGGCGTTTATGCTGCCGATAATGCCTTTGGCGTCGATGCCGCAAATGGCTTTAAGCTGGGCCACGGTGCCCTGCGGAATGAATTTGTCGGGGATGCCGAGGCGTGTCACCTGCACCTGCGGATGGTGCTCGGCAAACCATGATGCCACGAGCGAACCGAATCCTCCGGCCACCGAGCCATCCTCCACGGTTATCACCGGCACATGGAGCGCGGCGGCCTTTTCAAGCAGCGCCGTGTCGAGCGGTTTTACGAACGTGAAATGGTAGTGGGCGGCTGACACTCCGGCTTTTTCAGCTTCCATACGTGCCTGCTCGGTTTCATAGGCTATGGTGCCGGTGGAAAGCAGCACTACGTCGGTTCCTTCGGCAAGCACTTCGCCTTTCCCGATTTCGATGGCCGTCATTGGGCGTCGCCAGTCGGGGTTATGGCCGCTGCCGCGCGGATACCGTATGGCGAACGGGCCATGTTCGGTGGTTGCAGCGGTGTACATGAGGTTGCGCAATGCGATTTCGTCGCGCGGGGCTGCCACAGTCATGCCGGGCACCGAGGTGAGATAAATCAGGTCGAGTGCGCCGTGGTGGGTGGCACCGTCCTCGCCGACGAGTCCGGCGCGGTCCACGCAGAATGTTACCGGGAGCCGTGTGAGTGCCACGTCGTGCACAATCTGGTCGTAGGCGCGCTGCAGGAAAGATGAGTAAATGGCCACAAATGGTTTCAGTCCATCCTTGGCGAGGCCGCCGGCAAATGTTACGGCGTGTTCTTCGGAAATACCCACGTCGAACACACGCCGGGGCATCTCTTCTTTCAGGATGTTCATCGATGTGCCGGAGGGCATCGCGGCAGTGATGCCGACAATCTTGCTGTCGTCGCGCGCGAGTTCGAGCAGGGTGTTGCCGAAGACGTCCTGATATTTCGGCGCGGCCGGGCGCTGTCCGTTTTTGTTGCCGGAGAGAATCTCGCCGGTTTCCGGATTGAAGCGTCCCGGGGCGTGCCATGTGGCCGGGTCGAGTTCGGCAGGCGTGAAGCCCTTCCCTTTCTGGGTCTTGATGTGCAGCAGCCGGGGGCCGTTCATGTCCTTTATGTCGCTGAGCACTTTCACCAGTCCTGCTATATCGTGGCCGTCCACCGGTCCGAAATAGCGGATGTTCAGCCCCTCGAAGATGTTCTGTTCGTTCGACAGCAGCGCCTTGAGGCTGTTGTTGAAACGCATTATTTTCCCTTTCCCTTTGTCGGACACAAGTTTGAGCTTGCGCAGCACGCGGTAGATGGTGTAACGTATGTCGTTGTAGCCCTTGGATGTGGTTATGTGTGCCAGGTAGCGGTGCAGCGAACCCACATTGGGGTCAATCGACATATCGTTGTCGTTTAGGATTATAAGCAGGTTGTTGGGGGTGTTGGCGGCATTGTTGATGCCTTCGAAGGCCAGACCGCCGCTTATAGAGGCGTCGCCTATCACGGCCACCACGTTGCGGCGCGGATGCTCGTTGTTGAGCACTGTGGCCACCGCCATGCCGAGAGCGGCTGAGATGGAGTTGGAGGCATGTCCGGCGGCAAATGTGTCGTAGGGGCTTTCGTCCGGGTTGGGGAAGCCCGCGAGGCCGCCGAGTGTGCGGTTGGTGGCGAAGCGGTCGCGCCGACCGGTGAGGAGTTTGTGGCCGTAGGCCTGATGCCCCACGTCCCATACGATGCGGTCGTAGGGGGTGCGGAACACATAGTGCAGCGCAACGGTAATCTCCACCGCTCCCATCGACGATGCGAAATGTCCCGGATTGTCGCAGAGTGAGTGGATAAGGAAATCGCGGATTTCCGCGCACACCTGCGGCAGCTGGTCCACACTCAGCCGACGCAGGTCGGCCGGAGAGTCGATGCTGGGGAGCAGGGGGGCGGCAGTCTGCAGATTGCTGTTATCGTTTGTCTTGTTTTCCGTCATTGCGGATGTATTTCTTGTATAAAGGGATGAAAACGATGAATGCCGAGGCTATGAGCGGGAACAGCGACATGAGCGTGATGGGGTTACCGCTCTTTTTCAGAGCCGCCACATACCATCCGCACACCAGCAGCCATAACAGGCCGATGATGGCAAAACGCACTATGACAGACGGTTTGATGTTCATAACCGGCAATTTCTTCGTTTTCTCCACGACGTTGTGGGCTTCCACCCATAGGCATGTGCATTGCAATGCGTGGCTACCGGGCCATTTGCCGTGGTAATAAATGCAAATTTACTATTTTCCGCCGATAGCGGCAAATCAAAACGCTGCGGGAGCGGGGCCGGAATACTCTGTGTAGAAGCCGGCACTGCTCCCGCAGCGTTAGTGAGATGTCAGTTGAAGCTAATTGTGACGGGGTCGGCCGAGGGTGCGACGGTGCGTTCGGTACCGTTGGCCCGGAGTGTGACAGGGTCGGAGGGGAGCGTGGTTGCCGAGGGAGTGAGGGTGACGGTCTGCACTTTGCTGTCGCTCCACGTCATGCTGATTTCATGGCCAGTGCGTGTGCGCAGGCCGCTCACGCTGCCCGATTCCCATTGCGCGGGAATGGCCGGCAGGAGTGTGATGGTGGAGGGTGTGGACTGCACAAGCATCTCGGCCACGCCGGCGCTGCCACCGAAGTTGCCGTCAATCTGGAATGGCGTGTGTGCGTCGAGGAGGTTGGGGTATGTGCCTCCGCCACGGCGGCGGTCCGGACCTTTGTATTTGTCGGGTGTCACGAAGCGCAGCAGACGGCGGTACATCCGGTAGGCCTTTTCGCCGTCGGCAAGACGGGCAAGGAGGTTGATGCGCCATCCTGCGCTCCATCCGGTGGTTTCGGTGCCCTTTATGTCGAGCGTGCGTGCGCAGGCGGCGGCAAGTTCCGGTGTGGATTCCACCGAGATATGATGGCCGGGATAGAGGCCAATCAGATGGCTCTGGTGGCGGTGCTGCGGGTCCTTGTCGGGATATTCGTCCCACCATTCGAGCAGGCTTCCGTCGGCTTTAATCTTGTAGGGGTGCAGACGCGGCAGGGCGGCATCGATTTCGGCCACCAGCTCCTTGTCAGTGTCGAGTTCGAGCGCGGCGGCACGGGTGTCAATCAGGCATTCGCGTATCAGGGCCATGTCGGATGCCGAGCAGTGGGAGGTGGGCCAGTCGGTGCCGTCGGGGGCGATGAAGCGGTTTTCGGGAGAGGTGGAGGGGGAGGTGATGAGTTCGCCGTCGCGCTCAAACATCCATTCAAGGGCGAAACGGGCGGCTCCACGCAGTGCGGGATAATACTTTTTCAGGGTTTCCTTGTCGCGGCCGAACAGGTAGTGCTCCCAGATGTGGGTTGCCACCCAGCAGCTGCCCATGGCCCAGTTGGCCCATTCCGGCGAATCGTTGCCCATGCCGATGGGGTTGGCCATCGCCCATATGTCGGTGTTGTGTCCCAGACACCATCCGCTGTCCACACCCCAGTGATTTCTTGCGGCGTGGGTGCCGTTTTTCGACACATTAGCAGCGAACTGAAGCAACGGCATGTGGAGTTCGGGCAGATTGGTTGTCTCTGCACCCCAGTAGTTCTCTTCGAGATTGATGTTTGTGGTGTAGTTGCTGCTCCACGGCGGCAGCAGTTTTTCGTTCCAGAGGCCCTGCAGGTTGGCGGGGACGCCGGGCGTCTGTGAGCAGCTGATGAGCAGATAACGGCCGAACTGGAAGTAGAGTTCCTCCAGATCGGGGTTACGGTCGGTGTTGTCGGTGTAGCTCAGCAGTTGACGGTCGGTGGTCAGGGCCGCTATTTCCGGGGCTGTGGTGCCGAGGTCGAGTGTGACGCGGTCGAACAGACGGCGGTGGGCCTGTTCGGCACGTTGCTGCAGCTGTGTCCACGGCATCTGTGTGGCAGCTGCTATGCGGGAGGTGGCTATCTTGTTGTGGTCACGCCCCTCGGTAACGGGGTTGCGGTCAAATCCGTTGAAGCTCGTGGCGGCGGCAACGGTGAGTGTGAGATCGTGTGCGCCGGTTACCCGCAGGCTGTTGCCATCCGCGGTAACTTTCCCATCCTGTGCTGTGGCGTCCACGATGGTGGTGAAATGGATGCCGCGCTCCGGGTCGTATCTGAAACGCTTCTCCGCGTCCTCCGAATATCCGGGCATGGAGTGATAGGCAGCATAACCAGATGTCGTTATGGCGGAGCCTGCGGCAGTGGTGGTGGATCTCACCTGACTGTCGAGCGATATGGTGGCGTTGATGCCTGCCGGGTCGGTGATATGGATTACCATAACCGAGTCGGGCATCGATGCGAAATAGTTCACCGTGCGCGAGCCGGCCTTTACCGTGGCAAGGGCTTTGTGCAGGTCGAGGGTCCGGTAATAGAAACTGTCGGCCGGGGCGTTGTCGTAGGTGATGGTGAGGGTGCCGAGTGGCTGGTAGTTCTGGCAGTAATGTCCCTGCAGTAGTTTTTGCAGAGAGTCGGCCTTGGCGAACTCCTGACGGTCGATGGCCGAACGTATATCCCGGATTATCGGGCGTGGGTCGGTGGATGCAGGGGCGTTGGTTTCAGGCTCGCCTGTCCATAGGGTGATGTCGTTTAGCGAGATACGGTCGGATGTCCGTCCGCCGTAGATTGCGGCACCCTGAGTGCCGTTGCCTATCACGAATGTCTCCTCGAAATATTTGGCAGGAGCATCGTATTTCAGTGTCAGATTGTCGGCATGCGCGGACACGGCCGTCAAGCCCGCTGCCACAAGCCACAAAGCAGATGTTTTCATGTTCTGGTAAGAAATGTTAGATTGGTCAACGCAAAGATACAAAATTTACCTTAAATTTGCATGAGCCTGTGTTGTCCGGAATGCTTTATGGTTTACCGGCATAAAGCCTGTTCCGGACTGCAACGCTTGCCCGATGCATGATAAATATAGACTGTATGCAACAAAGTTGATGCAAATCAGGTTGTATTTATGGAGATGATAAATGTTAACCGCGCCTTACGCGCAATTTAGACACTGAATTTATGAGACTTGACGGACGACGGCAGAGCAACAATGTGGACGACAGGCGCGGAAGGCGCCTGAGCGGAGGCAAACTTGCCGGTGGAGGGATTGTAGCTGTCATTGTGGCAGCGGTTTTTGCATGGATTTCGGGCGGAAACCCATTGGAGGTGCTTACCAATCAGGGTGGGGCGCTCCTTTCGGGCGATGCCACGGAACAGACATATACACCTTCGGCCGAAGATGAAGAGCTGGCAGTGTTTGCCAAGCAGATTCTTGCGGGAACGGAGGATGTGTGGGGCGAGATTTTCAAGCAGAACGGCCTGACCTACCGGCCGCCCAAGCTGGTGCTGTTCACCGATGCCGTGCAGAGCGGTTGCGGAGGTGCCACTTCACAGACCGGTCCCTTCTATTGTTCGGCCGACGAGAGCGTTTATCTCGACCTCTCGTTTTTCAAGAACATGAGGCGGCAGCTCGGTGCCGACGGCGATTTCGCCTACGCCTATGTGATCGCGCACGAGGTGGGGCATCATGTGCAGCATCTGCTCGGCACGCTCGACAAGGCCCATGATCAGATGGGCCGTGTGAGCGAGACGGAGGCCAACCGCATAAGTGTGCGCCTGGAGCTGCAGGCTGATTTTTATGCCGGGGTCTGGGCAAACAACGACAACCGGCGTTTCAATTCGCTCGAGGCCGGCGACATCGAGGAGGCGCTTGATGCAGCCTCGAAAATCGGCGACGACTATCTGCAGAAAAAAGCTCAGGGTTACGCGGTGCCCGATTCGTTCAACCACGGCACCTCGGAGCAGCGCGAGCGATGGCTGCGGAAAGGCCTGTCGACCGGAAATCCCTCGCAGGGCGACACATTCTCACCGTCATATTCCGCTCTTTGAGGTCTCAGGCGCGCAAACAGCAAACAGCGTCTGAATTGAATTCCTATCACGCGAACAGCATCTGAATTAAATAAAACAACCGGGGCGGCGCACCACATCTGGTGCATCGCCCCGGTTGTTGGGTTGCTATGCTGTCCCGGCGTTATGCGTTGTAGAGGGGCATGTCGGCGGGTTTCACAGTGGCGATGAAAGTGGTGTGCTTGGCCACATCGGCAGCAGCGAGGTTCACATACACCTTGGCGCTGCGTGTGAGCGATGCGCTCTCGTAGCGTGATGCGTCGGTGATGAGGAGATAGCTCATTACCAGGTCGCCGGCCATTTCAACCAGATGGCGTGCCATGAAGTCGGTATAGGCGGGATCGTTGGTTTCGTGAACGGCCTTGACGGCTTCCTCATATTTTGCAACGAGACCGTCGACAACGGCTTTCTGTGCTTTCAGCTCGTCGGATACGGGCATTTCGGCATAGTTGGCTATGAGCTGCGAGTATGTGCCGGTGAAGACGTGGCGGATGGCTGCCACAACCTGAAGCTGTGTTGTGCCTTCGTAGATGGAGGTGATGCGGGCGTCGCGGTAGATGCGTTCGCAGGCATAATCCTTCATGAAGCCCGAACCGCCGTGAATCTGGATGCAATCGTAGGCGTTCTGGTTGCAGTATTCGCTCGAGAGGCCCTTGGCCAGCGGAGTGCAGGCGTCGGCAAGCTTGTTGTAGAGCTTCATCTCCTTGCGCTCGTCGGGAGTGAGTGCGCGGTCGCGTGCGATATCCTCGTAAGCCTTGTAGAGATCCACGTAGCGTGCGGTTTCGTAAAGGAGGCAGCGCGATGCGTCGAGCTTGGCCTTCATTGTGGCGAGAATATCCTCAACAGCGGGGAACTCGATGATGGCTTTGCCGAACTGCTTGCGGTCGGTGGCATATGCCAGAGCCTCGCGGTAGGCGATTTCGCTCACGCCGACACTCTGTGCGGCGATGCCCAGACGGGCGCCGTTCATGAGGGCCATCACATATTTGATGAGACCCATGCGGCGCGAACCGCAAAGTTCAGCCTTGGCGTTTTTATAGACAAGTTCGCATGTGGGCGAGCCTTTGATACCGAGTTTGTTCTCGATGCGGCGCACATTCACGCCACCCTGACGCTTGTCGTAGATGAACATAGAGAGGCCGCGGCCGTCCTTGGTGCCCTCTTCCGAGCGGGCGAGCACCAGATGGATGTCGGCGTCGCCGTTGGTGATGAAGCGCTTCACACCGTTGAGCAACCATGTGCCGTCGGGCTGTTCGGTGGCTTTGAGCATCACGCTCTGGAGATCGGAGCCGGCGTCGGGTTCGGTGAGGTCCATCGACATGGTCTCGCCTGCGCAGACACGCGGGATGAAGCGTGCCCGCTGGTCGTCGGAGCCGAATTCATAGAGGGTTTCGGCGCAGTCCTGCAGACCCCACAGGTTTTCAAAACCGGTGTCGGCACGGCTGACGATGTCGGCGGCCATGATGTAGGGGGTGATGGGGAAATTGAGGCCTCCGAAACGGCGGGGCATTGCCATACCCATCAGGCCGGCCTTGCGGCAGGCTTCAAGGTTCTGCTGTGTGCCCTCGGCATAGGTTACACGGCCGTTGGCCACGGTGGGACCGTCGTGGTCCACGCCTTCGGCGTTGTCGGCTATGGTTGTGCCGCAGAGGTCGCCCACGATTTCAAGCACGCGGTCGTAATTGTCCATCGCGTCCTCGAAGTCGAGGGGGGCATAGTCGAATTTCTCAGCTTCGGTGAAATCACGTTCTTTGAGAGCCACAATCTTCTTCATCAGCGGATGCTGGAGATGGAGCTTCAGATCGGGATTGTCTGTATAAAAATTAGCCATTGTGTTAAGTTATTTTTCGTGTTCTTTTTTTGTCTCGACTCCGATTACGTAGAAGTGCGGCACATGCGACACAATTTCCTGTGAAAGGTCCGGTGTGATTTCGTTTTCACCGCAGAATCGGAACATTTCAATCTGAGGGTCGTACCATGCTGCGCCGACAAACAACAGAGGGATGAATGTACCGGATTGGAATACAGGCGCCGTGAACGGGCGGTTGCTGTAGTTGTGCTGGATGGTTCCGGTTTTGGGATGCACCTGCGGACGCAGAGAAATCTGCTGGTAGGCTGCCCCGATTTCCGGGATTTCCATGCTCACACGCAGTGTGGAGTCGTTAAGAGGCGATAGCCCAAGATTCAGTCTTGTCCCCAAAGCGAAAATCCCCCGGGATGCATCGGCCATCTCCTCCGGCTTCACTTTTTTCTGGTCTTCCTTAGAAAAAAGTCTGAGCATGGTGCGGTTGCGGAGGGGATAAATAAACCGTTCATACCCGTCGTGAATCATCTTCCCGTTCTCATATTCCCTGACGATAAGCATGAAGGAGTAGGTGCTGTCCGACAATGCCGAGAGGTCGTAGCTCTGCACGTCGTAACCATCGGCCTGCAGCAGCGACACATAAGCATCGAAGTCAGGTTTGACCGGTTTTAACGCCTGCGAGCTCAGCGTGCTCCATGCAGCCAGGGTGAAAGCGGCGATAGAGAGAATCCGTTTCATGGGGATGGAGATTAGATGGGATTACTTGGAGTTTTTCTTGTAATATTTGATGAGTTTGGGCACCACTTCCTCCAGGTTGCCGGTGATCACGTAGTCGGCAATGGTGTTGATGGGGGCGTTGTGGTCGTTGTTGATGGAGATGATGATCGAGCTGTCCTTCATGCCGGCGATGTGCTGGATCTGTCCGGAGATACCGCAGGCTATGTAGAGTTTGGGACGCACAGTCACACCTGTCTGCCCGATCTGGCGTGCATGCTCGGTGAAACCGGCATCGACGGCTGCACGGGTGGCACCCACTTCGGCGCCGAGAACGTCGGCAAGCTGGAACAGGAGGTCGAAACCTTCCTTGCTGCCCACACCGTAACCGCCGGCCACGATGATGGGGGCGTTCTTGATGTTGATTTTCGACTTCTCGATGTGGCGGTCGATAATCTCGACAACGAAATCTGTGTCGGCCACATATTTAGCGGGATCGAGGTTGATGACTTCGCCTTTGTGTTCGGGGTTGAACACCTCTTTTTTCATCACGCCTTCGCGCACGGTTGCCATCTGCGGACGGCAGTCGGGATTGACGATGGTGGCCACGATGTTGCCGCCGAATGCGGGACGGATCTGATAGAGCAGGTTCTTGTATTCCTTGCCTGTCTTGGGGTCGGTGTGGTCGCCGATAACGAGCGATGTGCAGTCGGCAGTCAGACCTGAATGGAGGCTTGACGAAACGCGGGGACCAAGGTCACGGCCGATGCAGGTGGCGCCCATGAGGCAGATCTGCGGCTTGATTTCCTTGAACAGGTTGATGAGCACTGCGGCGTGGGGGTTAGAGGTGTAGGGATAGAGGCGTTTGTCGGCCACTTTGTAAACCACGTCGGCGCCGTAGGGGAAAATCTGGTTTTCCACGCCGTCGAGGTTGTCGCCGATTACCAGCGCTTCGAGTTTCACGCCCAGCTCGGTGGCGAGCTGACGCCCTTTGGTGAGGAGTTCGAGGCTCACATCGGCCACTTTGCCATCCTCAAACTCGCAATATACGATGAGATTATTCTGATCTTGCATGATGTGTTGGTTCGTTATGTGGATTTTATCAGCCGATTGTGTGGTTGGCGATGAGCTCTTTCACAAGGTTTTCTATCTGCTCGTCATTGTTGTCGAGGCAGAGGTTTTCTTTGGCGGTGAACACCACGTTCTCGATGGCCTTTACCTTTGTGGGCGATCCGGCCATACCGATCTGTGCGGGGTCAGCCTCCACGAATGCTGCGCCCCATTCCTGAAGCTGGAGTTCGGGGTGGGCGTCCACGATGGCCTGAAGCTCGGGGGTGAGCTTGGCTTTCTCGGAGGGTGATACGGCGCGTTTGAACTTCATGATGCGCTTGGCGTTGCGCGGGCGGCATTCGGCAGCCGAACCGTTGACTGTGACAACACAGGGGAGGGGTGCCTTCACCACCTCGACGCCGTTTTCGAGGCGACGCTTCACGGTGATGTGGTTGTTGTCGATTTCAAGGATTTCCTCGGCGTAGGTCACCTGCGGCAGGCCGAGTTTTTCGGCCACCTGGGGGCCTACCTGGGCGGTGTCGCCGTCGATGGCCTGACGTCCGCACAGCATGATGTCGATTTTGCCCATCTTCTTGATGGCCTGTGCCAGCGAATAGGATGTAGCGAGGGTGTCGGCTCCGCCGAGTGCGCGGTCGGTGAGCACAATGCCGGTGTCGGCTCCGCGGAACATGGCCTCACGGATCACTTCGGCTGCGCGGGGGAGTCCCATTGTAAGCATAGTAACGGTCGAGCCGGGATTGGCGTCCTTGATACGGAGTGCCTGTTCAAGAGCGTTGAGGTCCTCCGGGTTGAAGATGGCGGGCAACGCTGCACGGTTGATTGTGCCATCCTCTTTCATTGCATCTTTTCCTACGTTGCGGGTGTCGGGCACCTGCTTTGCAAGAACAACGATGTTTAAACTCATAATTGGAATTATTAGTCTGAAGTTGTTATATGTTGTTATAAGTCATGGTTCAAGGCCGCGGACAGAGGCTTTCAGCAAGCCGTCTGCCCGGGCCGGGAGCATAATATGCACTGCAAAGATACTCAAAACCATGCATCAAGCCAAATCGAAGGCTTATTTTTTGGCAGAATGCTCTTCCACCCAGTGGCGTGCGTTGACAAATGCATCGATCCACGGGGTGATCTCGTCGCGCTGGCGGCTGTCGGGGTAGAAGCCGCACTGCCACGGGAAGATGGCGCGTTCGAGGTGGGGCATCATGGCCAGATGGCGGCCGTCGGCCGATGCCAGAGCCGCAGCGGCGCCGCGCGAACCGTTGGGGTTGGCGGGGTAGGCGGCGTAGTTGTAGCGTGCTACGATGTTGTGGTCCTTGAGCGAGCCGGGGAGCATGAAGCGTCCCTCGCCGTGAGCCACCCAGATGCCGAGTTTCATGCCGGCAAGCGAGCCGAGCATCACCGAATTGTTGGCAGGGATGGTGAGACCCACGAACTGCGATTCAAACTTGTGGCTGATGTTGTGCTCCATGCGCACGCGTTTTGCCGGGGCGGTGTCGGAGTCGATGCCGCCTTCGTTGAGCAGGCCGAGTTCCACCATGAGCTGGCAGCCGTTGCAGATGCCGAGGCTGAGGGTGTCGGGGCGGCGGTAGAAGCGGCGCAGTGTCTCCTTGGCTGTCTCGTTCCAGCGGAAACCGCTGGCCCAGCCTTTGGCCGATCCGAGCACGTCGCTGTTGGAGAATCCTCCGCAGAACACAATCATGTTCACGTCGTCGAGGGTCTCGCGGCCGCTCATGAGGTCGGTCATGTGCACGTCCTTCACGTCGAAGCCGGCGAGATAGAGCGAGTAGGCCATTTCGCGGTCGCCGTTCACGCCCTTTTCGCGGATGATGGCGGCGCGTACGCCTGTGGTGTCGTGGCGGTAGTCCAGTCCGCGGGCGGCCAGAGTGCCGTTGAACGCGGCGGGGATGGCGTAGCGGATGGGCTGTTTCTTATAATTCTCGAAGCGCATGGCGGCACATTCGGCGCCGCTCTGCAGGCGGTCGAGCAGATAGGACGGCTCGAACCATGCGTCGCGCAGGTGGTCGATGCCCAGAAGGCGCTCGGTGCCCTGGTGTTCAACAAGGAGCACACGCTCTGACTGCGGACGGCCCAGTGCGTGGAATTTCACTCCGGCGTCGGCAAGGGTCTTTTCCACCACGGGGCGCTTGGCGTCATCGACCTGAAGCACAACGGCGGG
>OHTG01000526.1_pt1 | contig 26554 bp, 16 predicted proteins | sample 1578761 | NCBI WGS metagenome assembly OHTG01 (sample SAMEA3879536, study PRJEB24766) | human gut metagenome | biome: human-associated habitat; feature: feces | place: USA | collected 1985/1987
CGCTTGCAGATGCGGATTATGTAAATTACGCACATCAGTCTAATTTGGAAGTATGGGCAGTGCTGAGGGATTTTCATGGAGGAATCAATTCTTATGAAGAAACATATCAAGTGCTGAGCTATACGTCGAAGCGGGCAAAACTGATCAATCAAGTTATATCAAAAGCGCTGGAGACTGACGTGGATGGAATTAACCTTGATTTTGAACTTGTATCCGATGAGTGCGGACCGCATTATGTGCAGTTCGTGCGTGAACTTTCGGTGAAGTGCCGTCAGAATGGACTTGTTTTTTCTGTAGATAATTATGTTCCGCAGCCTTATAATGCACATTATGACATTGAAGAACAGGCGGCAGTGGCGGACTATGTTGTTGTTATGGGATATGATGAACATACAGAAGGATCCTATGAAGCGGGATCAGTGGCATCGATCAGCTATTTGCAGGATGGAATAGAAAAAACATTGAAAAAGGTATCAGCTGATAAAGTAATTGCCGGAATTCCATTTTTTACCAGATTATGGTTTGAGACAGCAAAGAGCCCGGAGCAACTTTCGGAAGAAGCTGGTACAGAAGCAGCATCTTATCCGAATAAAGTATCAAGTAAGGCACTGGGAATGGAAGAAGCAGCGCAGAGTGTTGTGAATGCGGGAGCAACAGCACAGTGGGATGAAAAGACACAGCAAAACTATGCAAAATGGTCTGCGGATGGCGGAACCTACCGTATCTGGCTTGAAGATGCTCAATCATTGGAAGCAAAGCTGAAGGTGATACAGGAAAATAAACTGGCAGGTGTGGCAGAATGGAGTCTGGGAAAAGAAGAAAGCAGTGTATGGAAGCTCATTTCTCAGTATGTAAATTAAATAAAAGATAAGTTAAAAAACGGCTTCTCATTGCATATAGATAGAATATGTGAAGGGAGGTCTTTTTTTTGCAAAGAAAAATCAGGTTGACGATAGGGATTCTGATTATGACAGGGCTTATCGCAGGTTGTTGGAAAGTTTCGAAAAACTTACAGAAAGAATTAAAAGAAGAAATGGAGACAATCGGAGAAGCAGAAAAGTCAGACGGGATAGTTGTTTTAGATGCAGGACATGGAGGTTGTAGATAACGCAAGTGATGAAAACAACGAAAATATAAGAAAAAGAAGAAATTTAAGAGAGAACAGACAAGCAATGTGAAAGCACGCGTTGCCGTATAATTTCTTAATAATCAGACAAAGGCGACTCAGGTATCGCAGTATGAGCTTGTTCTACATAGGGGTAGCAGCTGGAGGATTCTAATATAAAAAGAGAGCAAGCATAACGTTTACTCTCTTCTGTATTTAAGTTATTTTACATATCCGCTAAATGAGTATCCATTTCCTTCAAAAACAATATAAAACTCAGTATCGCTTTTAATATTAGAAAACTCAAAAGAACCAGTTTTACCAGCACTAATTTTTGTAGAGCCATAAGTCTTAGTAAGCCTTTTAGCTGTCACAGTAATTGGATTATCTCCGGTGTTCTCTACATAAACCTTATAACTCGTTTTTCCTGTAAACTTATAATTAGTATACAAGTTTTGATAATGAGAGGAACCAGCAAAATCGTATTGCCCTTTACTCTTGATGTTCCATACCTTACTAGGTCTTGATGTACCTCTTGTTTCAATAGTTTCTTCTGGAGAAACATAAGAAACTCCAACATTTGGTGTAACGGTTACCTCATTACTTCCATCTTTAACTGACTGAGCATGAACAACAGTTGTCGACATCATTGTGAAAATCATAGACACTGCCAATAAAGAAGCGAAAATATTTTTTTTGGATATCTTACACATGAAATTTCTCCTTTCACCTTGTTTTTTTGATTAATTTATAATATCATATTTTTAAAATAAAATCAAGGAGTATTGTTAATGAATATATTTCAGTTAAAAATAATAGCTATGATTGCTATGTTTTTAGACCATATAGCTTATTTCTTTCCTGATTTGCCAATGTCTTTGCCGTTACATTGGATAGGACGAATCGCTGCACCTATTTTTATTTTTGGTGTTGTTAATGGCGTAAAGTATACTAGTTCTAAGCGGATGTATATATTGAGGCTATATTTAGCAAGTATTGTGATGGCTGTTATTCAAATGAGTACACAAATTGAATTAAATTTCTTTAGAACATTATTTATCGTTGCATGCATATGTGAAATCTTAGAAATAAGAAAAAACCAAAAGGCTGTTTCCTGGATAAAAGTACTAAGTTTATATATTGCTTATCAAGTTATTGTATGTATAGTATGTGGTTATCTGAGTTCAATTAGTAATATGTATACGGAAACAATATGCTTCTATTTGATACCAGCTCTTTTGGGAAGTGTGTTTACAACGGAAGGGGGACTTATTTTTGTTGTTTTAGGAATTATAATGTATTTAGCTTATGACAACAAGAAAAGACTTATTCTGTCGTATATGATATTTGTTGTTGTGTATATGTTTTTTATGTCCACTAATATTGTTCCCATTATTTTATGGAAAATCAAGGAATTAATTCCGATAATAGGAACAGGGCTTTCCCATGGTATGGAATATCTATTGTCTATAATAGGTGGAATTTCTCCTATGGATGTAGGAGGGAATATATTTACAATTCAGTATCAGTGGATTATGGTTCTTGCTCTTCCGCTAATACTATCATACAATCATCAACGAGGAAAAAAGTGTAAATATCTCTTTTATATTTTCTATCCCATACATATAATATTGCTTTGGCTGTTATCGAATTTTGTTTTTGTTTAAAACAGTGGAACAAGGAACATATTTATTACATTGAAACATCCAAACCAAAAATGGAGTGATGAATGTGCCTTTAAGCTTTAAGTACAATTCGATATATTCAAATCTGATTTAACAGCATACTATCTACAATTAAATACACTATCCCAGTAGCTCGCACAAAATTCATGTTTTGTGCGGGCTTTTTTGTATCCGAAAATTTTTTCAAATCTTTTCAAATTCCTGCAACAAATCACACCTTTCCGTACCGATATGGTGCAGTTCTGCCCACAAGAATGGGAATAGTTGAGATACTAACAAAGCTTTCCAATACCATCTGTTTGCTTCTGTAACATTGTGAAAAATACGCATATTGGATAAGCCTATGTGCGTATGTTGAGAATAGATAGTTGATTAAGGGAGCTGATACATTGACTAAAAAAAAACCTGCACAATATATTGTAGAACGAGAATTTTTATGTAAATTTTCTGTAGAAGAATTACTTATCCGTATCGTGAAATCTCATATTAAAAACGCATATCAAGAGGGGAAAACCTTTGAAAATCATGGAAAGAAGCCGTACTTTATTGTATGATATTATTATAGGTACGGCAGTTGAATAGGTGGAAAAATGATTTATCAAAAAGGTTCAAGCTTATTTAACGTAGCTATTTATATCAGATTATCACGAGAGGACGGAGATAAGGAAGAAAGCGATAGTGTAGGAAATCAGAGAAAACTTTTAACAGAATATGTGAATAAGCATGATGACTTTATCTTATATGATGTTTATATTGATGACGGTTTTACGGGAACGAATTTCGATAGACCAGACTTTCATAGAATGATTGCTGACATTGAAGATAACAAGGTAAATTGTGTTGTTGTAAAAGACCTTTCCCGTTTTGGACGAGATTACATTGATACGGGGCGATATTTGGAAAGAATATTTCCAGAGCTTAATGTTCGTTTTATTTCTGTAACAGATAATATTGATAGTATGAAGCAGGCATACGATATGTTACTTCCTATTAAAAATATATTTAACGAACAGTATGCCAGAGATATTTCTAATAAAGTTCAAGCGACTGTAAAATCAAAGCAGAAAGCAGGAGAATTTATCGGAGCATTTACAAGCTATGGCTATAAGAAATCTCCTGCAAATAAGAATAAACTTGTGATTGATGAATATGCGTCCGAAGTTGTAAAAAGAGTATTTACTATGTATGCACAAGGAATAGGAAAACAAAGCATTGCAAAAATACTAAATGCAGAGGGTATCCTTTGTCCGTCGGAATATAAAAAGCTCAACGGTGAAAATTATAAAAATTGCAACCGTTTGGAGAAAACTTCCTATTGGACGTATTCAACAGTAAATATCATGTTGAAAAATGAAATGTATATCGGCAACATGATACAAGGGAAGAAACATCAGCGTATGAGAAGCAAACAGCGACCAGTTGAGAAAGAAAACTGGATAAGAGTTGAAAATACGCATGAACCGATTATAGACCGTCAACTGTGGGATAAGGTACAAAAACTGCTGACAAAGAAGCATAGGGATATTGACTTGGAAACAAATAAAAATATCTTTGCAGGCTTTATAAAGTGTGGCGATTGTGGTCGGGCAATGATGAAAAATTTCTGGCGACGTGCAGACGGAAGCAGGTCTTATTCATTCTATTGTGGAACTTACAAAAGAAGTGGAAAGGACTATTGCACTCCGCATACTCTCCCATTTCAAGTATTGAATGATATTGTGCTGGGCGATTTAAAGCAGATTATCCGCAATGTAGAGAATTTGCAGGAGCTTGTAAAATCACAATCTTTCACAGCAACAAAAATCAGAAAATCAACTGACATAGAACTGACAAAGTTAAAAACAGAACTTGAAAGAGTAAAGAAACTGAAAAAGTCAATTTATGAAGATTACAAAGACGAACTGATTTCTAAAGAAGAATTTCTTTCTTATCGAGAGGACTATCAACAAAAAGAAACGCTTTACTCCAAACAGATTGAAACGCTGGAAGAAAAGAAAAAAGAAAGTGTAACAGAAGATGTTTTTGAAACACCGTGGTTAAGGCGGTTGTTGGAACTGAAAGACATTGAAGAATTAGACAGAGATATTATTGTGGAAATGATAGACCAGATAACAGTTTATGAAAACCGCAAACTTAAAATCTCATACAACTTCGGAAATGAACTGGAACATTTATTTTCAAGCGTTTACTGTGAGGACTTGGAGAAAAAGGCTATCTAATCTCAATACATTTCTAACTCCCCATATATACTGGGGAATACATATCACAATTTGCGTAAACTACAACCAGCACATGGTGGAAGTGATCCCGGTAAGATTTCCACCTCCGGCGTCATGGAAAAGGATGTCAACCTCAGTATTGCAATGGCTCTTAAACAGCTGTTTGAAAACAGAGGCTTTACTGTTGTCATGACCAGAACCACCGACTGCGACCTCGCCCCGGATAATTCCAAGCATCCAAAGACAGATGATCTCACAAAGAGAACTGCCCTGATGTCTAAAAGCAATGTGGCAGTCAGCATCAGTATCCATCAAAACAGCTTTGAGGACAATTCAAGCTGCGGTCCACAGGTATTCTATTATGAAGCCTCTGATGCAGGAAAAGAGCTCGCATCCTCTGTCCTTGGAGCTTTAAACACTTCTCTTTGTGTCGCAAAGCCACGAAGCATTAAGCCCAATAAAGAATACTTTATACTTAAAAAATCCACATCCCCGACCGTAATCGTAGAATGTGGATTCTTGAGTAATCCTGCTGAGACACTTCTTCTTACTGACAAAAACTATCAGGATGACCTGGCACATGCAATATATATCGGTGTTACAGACTATCTTGCGCAATCACCCTCTGGACATTTACAATAAACTGCTCTGCGATGTGATATAGTCTGGTTGTCTGGACACTTTCACTGCCATCAAGCTGCTTTTTAGTCTCATTATCTGACTCAGTATTCGATTTCATATCTGACATCTTAGACTCTTTTGCAGATATATCATGCTCCAGTGCCACATCTATGCGCACACGCTGTTCACCATCACTTATTCCTGCCTCAAACATAGTGATATTATCTTCAAACAGCTTTTTAGTCTGCTCATCGTCTGTGACTATCATAGCAGATACTGAGTTTTCCTTTGCCTCAAAATATGCAGCTACCCTGCCGCATTTTTTATCCTCAAGGAATATGTCAACCATGCCCTTTTTATCCTCGCCTCTTACTATACTAAGCTTCATACCTGTGACCCCGTCTGCAGTCTCTATTGGTACAATATAGTTTTCCTGTCTCGACATATTTGAAGCTATCCTTAGCTGACTGCATAATAGCTTCATCTGTCTGAGGTCTATTGAACCGGTGTGCCTATCCTCTATAATCATCGAATCCATAACATGCTCTGCTGTATCAGCCAGCGTTTCCTGCGCCTGCGCAAGCTCCTTTGGATTTTTGACCGACTCAGAAAACCGTCTGAGAGTCTCATCCAAAAGAGCCCTTGCCGTAGCACTGTCTCCACGCTCCCAGAGATTTCTTACTGCCTCTGACGGATTTTTCATTAGCCGTGACGCAGCCATGAGGTTTACCGCGGTTGTTTTTACATCATATTTCTCTAGAAAAGCATATACGTTCTCAGGCACCGAAACTGCCTGATTGAACTGTCTTAGCTGTTCTGTGGCATATTGCTCTGACAGTGCGTTATCCTCGTCTGCCTCATATACAGCCTGCCTTAACTGCTCCGGAGTCATATCAAGCCAGCTGTCATACTGCATAAACTCCATTTTCTCAGGTGAAAGTGTATCAAGCACATCCCTTAGGCAGTTTGTATGATATGCGCTTTCTATCTGTGAGTCAATTTTAATGCCACTGCTTACACTGTCCACTCCGGCAAAGGTATCGTCCACCTTATAGTCCATGGCACTCTTTCCTCGTACCCGGACCGCTGTAAGCAGATTTTTCATTGTAATATCTGCTCCCTGATTAACAAGTGAGCCTATCACAGCACCATCTGACTGCTCCACCTGTGAAATAAGCCTGTATATGCCTATATATGAGTCTCTTTCCTCCTCTGAGATTTCATTTTTCTTTTCAAGCTTCCAGAGAAACTCGCTGAATTTCTCATCCTTTTCGTCAGGATTTTCTGATTTTATCCGTCTGGCAGTTTCACTTATGTCACTCATGCTCATATCAAGCGGTGATATGCCTCTTTTTATCATCTCAATCGTCACCGCCGGTGTCATATCACTGAATGCTCTCTGCACCTGCTCATCTACAGACTTTATCTGCTTTATATTGTCCTCTGTGATGTCGGTACTATTGTACGCAAGTATCCGCACAGCCCTGCGATTGCTTTCAGATGTATCTATCTGAAGCTCTTTAAGTATATCATCCACATTCTGAAATGCTTTTGACATACTGTCTCCCATATCTGCCCGCGGTGATGTCATAAGAGTCTCATATCCTGAGGCTGCTGCTTCTAATGACTGCTTCATTGCTTTGCCTGCTGTATACAGCTCATACACAGTGTCATCAGCGGATTCCAGGGTCAGTACATACGCCGGCTGCTGCTTCATCTGATTGAAAATATCACAGACATTATTGTACATACGTACCCTATCATCAGATGCCTCTACACTGCTCTCACCAAACAGCGCTCCGTAGTATTTATTTTCCTGCTGCTTAAGCAGCTCCACTACACGTTCAATAGGCTCTGTGTCTATTGAAACTCCTTTTTTTATGAGTGAAAGGTTGGCTTCTGCTGTCATGGAAAGTCTCGCTTCCTCAAGCTTTCTTTGAGCTGTCACAAGCCTTGCTTCCCGGCTGTCTGTAATCTGATTATCCGCAGCTTTATTCGCTGAGGCTTGCGATGCTGCACTATCCTTGCCTCTTGCAGCTATAAGCTTTGACAGATTCTCTATCGTGACAGGTATGTTATCTGACTCTAATGTGACAATGTCATCTGCGGTCGCCTCACCTAATACATCACAGGCTTTCTTTGCCATGTCAAATGTCAGACCATCTTGTGACATAGTGGCATCTGTAGCCTTTTTTCCCATTGCCAGTGCTTCTGTCACTGCCCTTGCATAAAAATCACTGCTCACATTTTCTTTTGCTGCGTTGATGCAGTCTACCTGATTCGCAAGCAGCACATTATCAGGTGTAACGGCTATATCTTCATCTATCAGCCATCTGCACTGATTCAGATTCTCATCACTACTGTCTATATGAGCTTCCTCTAATATCTGTTTAAGCTGTGGCTTAAGCTCCTCAAACAGCTCATCTGATATCTCCGTCATTTTGGTTTTCTGCCTGTAATCTTGTACCTGACTGCTGCTGTACGTAGCCTTGTATACATTGGAAACCGTCGGATTCATGTTATTTCTGACCAGATATGCCTTTGTCTCATTGGATATATTTGTAAGGCTCTTTGCCCGGTCTATGGCATCTGTACCTGCCTTTATATTATCATCTGTAGCAGGAATATCATATGCTTTCATCTGATTGACAAGCATGGCCGCTTCAGTCTGGCTTCCCGTGATGTCTGTAAGCTGCTCCATGCTCAGATCATCTCCATATATGGATATATCTACACCTGCCTTTGCCAGCACTGCTTTTATCTTATCGGTCTCAGTGACAATGACATCGTAGCCGTCATCCTTTGCAGCTTTGTAATCATCACTCGTGGTGGTGCTTGCAGTGACAATCATATCATTTCGCCTGTTTTCTGAGGTCTGATTCATGTCATTTAGCAGATTTTCTGCCATATCTGTGCCATCGTTGTTCCCGGCTTCGTTTTTAGCCTGTGGTCTTGCATATATCGTATCCGACATATCAACAGAATTTGACGAACCGACAACAGCCGCCTTTTTTGACATATTGTCACTGCTGTCTGTCTTTATGTAGTCTGACACACGCATACCCGCTGTCATGTCATTTATGGTTTTTGTGTCCGTATTTTTCGTATCTGTGCTTTTATTAATCAAATTCTCTATCTGCATATTTCCTGCTCCGTGCCCTGCATATATACCATCTCTGCAGCCTTTATTTGTGGATATTCATACCTCGTATTTTTTATCCAACTGTTCAGAGCCACCTTGAGAACAAGAAAATCTGCTGCTTACATGCAAGCATGACGCATCAGTTTTTTTGTTCTCAGTGGTTCTGAATAGTTATCTTTTTACTATATATCGACATATAATACGCAAAAATAAAGACCGCGCCTTAAATTGGCGCGGTCCTTTACCCTGCTGTTTACCGGTATATTAGTATTTAAATACAGCAACTCCGTAAGGCGCAAGTGGATAAGCAAATGAAAATGGTCTGCCGTCACACTCTGATTTGACTGCCTTATAGTCCAGCTTCTTATATGACTGTTTTGCTGCCTTGCCTCTGCCCTTTGCAGCCTTCTTTACAGGCGCTTGTACCGTTTTGCCGGTAAACTTAGGATCCTCACTATCTAAAACGAGCTGATATGTCTTGTGCTTTGGCACTCCGACTCTGTAATCAGGTCTCTCTACCGGTGTGAAATTGATGACAAAGAGCATATTATTCTTGCCATCCTTACTCTTTCTGATAAAGCTGAAGATGCTTCTGTCTGCATCGTTTGCATTTATCCATTCAAAGCCTTCCCAGCTTGAATCCAGCTCATACAGACAGCGGTTTCTCCTATAGAGGTGAAGCAGCTCCTTTACCCAGTTCTGGATCTTTTTATGCTCCGGATTCTCAAGCAGATACCAGTCGAGTTCTCTTTCCTCACTCCACTCCTGCTTCTGTGCAAACTCCTGTCCCATGAAAAGAAGCTTCTTTCCACAGTGTCCCATCATAAATGCATATCCTGCCATGAGGTTCTTGAATTTATCCCCTTCTAAGCCCGGCATTTTGTTGAGCATAGAACACTTCAGATGTACCACCTCATCATGTGACAGTACCAGAATATATTTCTCACTCTCATTATAGCTCATCGCAAATGTCATCTTGTTGTGGTTATTTTTACGGAAATATGGATCCAGCTTCATATAATCAAGGAAGTCATGCATCCATCCCATGTTCCACTTGTAGCTGAAGTTCAGTCCGTCTTCCTCTACCTTGCCTGTTACCTTTGGCCATGCGGTAGACTCTTCGGCTATCATTACAGTTCCGTGATTTCTTCCAAGTATGAGTGTATTGATATGCTTGAAAAACTCTACTGCCTCGAGGTTCTTATTTCCTCCAAACTTGTTTGGCACCCACTGTCCGTCGTTCTTTCCATAGTCAAGATAAAGCATTGACGCAACTGCATCCACACGGAGTCCGTCTACGTGGTAATTTTCTATCCACATAAGTGCACTTCCGATAAGGAAGTTCTTTACTTCATTCTTGCCGTAGTCAAATATCTTTGTGCCCCAGTCGGGATGCTCTCCCTTTCTTGGGTCTGCATACTCATATGTGGCTGTTCCGTCGAAATTGGCAAGTCCATGCGCATCCTTTGGGAAATGTGCAGGTACCCAGTCGAGGATTACTCCGATATTATTTTTATGGCACTGATCAACAAAGTATGCAAAATCCTCAGGCTTTCCATACCTCGATGTAGGTGCATAGTAGCCTGTCACCTGATATCCCCATGAGCCATCAAACGGATACTCTGAAATACCCATAAGCTCAATATGTGTATATCCCATAGTTTTCACATAGGATATGAGTGATTTTGCAAGCTCCCTGTATGTATAAAAGCCCTCATCATCCCTGCCCGGATGTCTCATCCATGAGCCCGGATGACACTCATATATAGCCATAGGTGAAGAATATACATCAGCATCTGACTTTGCTGCTCTCTTATCCATCCACTCTTTGTCAGTCCATGTGAAGTGCTCGATATCTGTGATGATTGACGCTGTTCCCGGACGAAGCTCTGCGTAGTTTGCGTATGGATCCGCCTTGTACAGCTTATCACCCTGTTCAGTGACTATAATAAACTTATACATCTGACCCTTTTGCGCTCCCGGTACAAAAAGCTCATACACTCCCATGGTTTCCGGCTCTACACGCTTCATCTCATGACTGGTCTCATTCCAGTCGTTAAACTCACCAAACACGTATACTTCCCTCGCATGTGGCGCCCAGACGTCAAAGCACACTCCTTTTTTTCCCTTGCGCTCAGCTAAGTGAGCACCCATCTTTTTGTAGATATCATAGTGTGTTGCCTGACCAAACAGGTAACAATCCATTGCTGTAAAATTACACATATATATACCCCCCATAAGTATTTATTTTTCCCTGAAATGATCCTCTTTGAGTACAATTCGGTCATCATCTGTATATCGCCTGGCTGTCAGAATACTTATAGCCTTCTTAAGTCCGCTGTGAGCCTCCCTGTCTATGGCCTCGTCAATTATATCCTTGACCTCTGTCAGAGTGGTAGCCTGGTCTATCCTCTCAATATTGCTGATTCTGTTATGCAATGCCAGAATAGCCATCTCATCTATCTTGTACCCAAGCTCTGCAGAGTACGATTTGGCAAACAATACGAGTTCATCATTTGTAAAAATAGGAACCGATATCTTTTCCGTGAACTTGGATGCAAAGCCCTCATCCATTGAGAGAGCCTTCTTTATACCCTTTGATGTATCCTCAAGTATATAGAGTGTTCCTGTAATATCATGCTCCATCAAAAATGATAGCTGGGCAGCTATGCTGCGGTCGATATCACCGGCTCTTTCTATGATGAGACAGCCTCCTGTTATCTTTCTGACTACCTGCTGCACATCCTTTTTATTGAGTGCGGCAGCATCAATCTTACCCATCTTTCCTGTAAGCTGTTCACCATCTTTTTGTAATACCTTTATAAAGCTTGTAGCAAGCATTGTCTTTCCGCAACCCTGCTCTCCCTGTATAATCAGGTTGCCTGTGGATGCGTTTTCTTTCCTGTTGAAATGATCAAGCACTGCATTATATGCCTTGCAGATCTGATCCTCCATACCCTTTACCGGTATGAAATATGAAAATATAGCTTTCTGTTCGCTTGTAAGCTCTTTTATATGTTTTGTTTCTTTCAATTTCGAGTCATCTTCTTCGCTCTCTAAATCCTCCGGCAATGAAATATCCGGCATTTTTCTTGTCTTAGCCATATCCAGTTTCTTCTCCAGTCCCGGATTCTTTGCTGTCATCTTGGCTATTTCCTGCTCGATAAATGATGTCACATGATCAAAATCTCTCTTCTCAGAAACGTTTTCTTTCTCCTGTGAAGTCTCATCATCTGATGTATCATCATCGACATTTAACATATCATCTGTTATTTCAGGCATCATGGTAGTCGGCTGCATGAGTATCTCGTCTTTCTCAGACTCCTCTGCCATAATTATATCCTCCGGCTCTCCAACCGGTTCCCTGGCTTCATCTGCAGCCTCTTCAGGTACTTCCCGTGACTCCTGCACTTCTTCTATAGCCTCTTCCGGTGCTTCCTGCGGCTCCTGTGCTTCGTCTATAGTATCTTCAGGTGCTTCCTGCGGCTCCTGTACTTCATCCACAGTCTCCTCTGCATAAAGCTCCTGCATATCCGGTTTCTGCTCTTCTTCAGGCTCCTTCACGGCAGCTTTCTGCTCTATAATATCAACCGGGACCTTCAAATACTCCTCCTCAAGAAGTTCCTTCGGAGTGACACCTGCATCCAGCTTTGGAATGACATCATTTAGTCTCTCCATGATGTCTCCTGCCTCCTGAAGTGCTCTTGCCTTAGCTGACTCAAGTTTCTGCTGCTCAGCCTCTTTAAGTGCAATTTCAGCCGCATGTCTGGTCTTTTCCCATTCTTCAAGCACATCCTGTATAGACATCTGTCCTGTAATCTGATGCTCAAGCTGAGTCTTTTCACTCATGACCATAGACATCTGTCCGTCAGCGTCTTCACCCAAAAGCTCCTTGAAATTCAACTTAAGTGAACCATCTATCTCTTCATCTGTAGCGATATGCTCTGTCTCTTCCGGCTGCTGTACATACTCTTCCTGCTCCTTTTCGAGCTTGAGATAAGGAATATCCTCAACTATCTTTTTGATGGTATCCATCGTATCAGCAACTTCATTCTTGCCCTTGGCCTCCATGATCTGCTGCATACCCTTGGCAATCTCCTGCTGTAAATTTACAGTATTGAACTTCTCCTGATTTACAGTAATCTGCGGAATAGTTACGTCATCATGCACTATCTCTCCGCCCTTTACCATCTCCATGGCACCTATCTCAGTGACCTCAGCCTCATCCTTTATCTTAGCCGGCTTTTCCTTCTCTGCCTTGAATCGTCTGTACTTTTCCTCCTGAGCCTTGGTAAGTGGCTGATAAAGCATCTTAAGCTCCAGCGCACGCTCCACATATGGTCCGTCTCCGAACCACAGAATGAGCTCATCGCAGGCATCTATACACTTATCGGCTTTTCCGGCCTTGTGGTATAGATATGCAAGCTCGTATGCCCACTCCTCAGTGTATTCTTCATCCTTGTATTCTTCAAGAATAGTGATAAGCTCATCAAATGAAGCTCCCTGCCCTTTTTTGATGGCATATCTTAATACATACTTCATATCATCATGAGGCGCTATCTCAACAAACTCATCATAATACTCTGTAGCAGCATCATAATCACCCATCTTGATGGCGACCTCAGCCAGTCTGTATATAATCATCCTGCCGATTGGTGAACGGTCATAGGCCATTAAAAGTATGTCCCTTGCATCCTGGTATCTTTCGGCCTTCTCGTAGATTTCGCCGATTTTAACGAGTGTATTTACATTTTTAATTTTGTTCCAATTTATGCTATCTGCAATCTCTGCTGCGCTCATATAGCCCTCCTCGGCGCTTAGGGCTTTTATCTGATCCAGCTTGAGATTGTATTCGTATTTATCCACTTATTTCACCTACTCGTATTTAAGCTTATTATTTTTTGTATCTACGCCTGTTGTCTTTGTATAATCCCTTGTGTCCTCAGGAAGCTTCTTTTTCCTGAGAGCATAATTAACAACTCTTTTCACAATATAGTATATCACAGCAAAGGTTGGAACACCAAGTAACATTCCAAGAAAACCAAACATTCCTCCGCCGATTAGTATGGCAAACATAACCCAGAAGGTCGAAAGACCGGTAGATGAGCCAAGTATCTTAGGCCCTATTATATTACCATCCACCTGCTGCAGCACGACAATAAATATCAGGAGATAAAGCGCATGCCACGGACTCTGAATTACTACTATGAGTAACGATGGAATTGCACCGATAAACGGTCCGAATACCGGAATCACATTTGTGACGCCGATAATCACTGCAACGAGCACCGATGATGGAATCCTTAAAATCAGACATCCGAAATATGCAATCACACCTATAATCAGTGAATCTATAATCTTACCGCTTATGAAGCCTCCAAAAATCTCATTTGTCTTTCTGATCGTCTCAATGATAATATTGCCTGTCTTTGGCTTGCAGACAGCATATATTATCTTTTTGCTCTGTCCTGCAAGAGTCTCCTGAATACTCATCACATAGACCATCACGATTATTCCGATAATAAAATTAAATAAGCCTCTGACTACCGAAATCACACCGGTTGTAATCTGTGCAACATACTTCTGTGCCTCAGGAATCAGCTTTTCTGTGGCATAATCCTCAATGTAGTCGGTTGCATTCTGTAAACCTGTGCTCGCGAGCTCAGCAATTTTGCTGTCCCCGAAATTGCCGTTCTTTATCATGTTGATGAATGCCGCAACATCATTTGGCAGTGTCTTCATAAGTCCTGATATACTTGCTATGACAGAAGGCACAATAGCCGCAATGAGGAGCGAAATAATCGCTACCAGAATAATAACCGAGCCTGTGATTGCAAGAGCTCTTGAAACCTTTCGCAGCTTGCTTTCGCTTTTCATCTTTTTGGAAAGAAGCTTTTTAAAGCATCTTTCCAGCCACAGCATGACAGGATTCATCAGGTATGCAAGCACAAGTCCCATTATAATAGGCATTGCTGCCGCAAGCAGCTTGCTCCATATGCCTGCAAAGCCCTCAAATCTGTACAGTGCAAAGAAAAACAGTATACTGACTGCAAACGTGACAAATACCATGACACCTATTCTGATCAGATGTGGCCATTCCTCACGCCCCGGGTGCGAATTCTGCTTCGCACCCTTATCTGCATTTATCTCAATGTTTGATTTTTTACCAGCTTTTCCGGTTTCTTCCATCGGATTAAACTCTCCTTATTTACGGTTATAGTTGATGAGACATCCCTTTAATATTATCTCTCTTTCATCATCTGTGAGCTCACCCATCTTCAGTGTAAATGGCTTTAATTCACCATCCTTGACAACATATGCCTCAAACTCCGTCTTTGCATCCTCGATTTCCTTCTTGATTCCCGGAAGGAAGATATAGTCGAGGTTATGGAACGGAAGCTCTCCCTCATCGATGATGAATGGAAGCATTCCCCAGTTGATAAGGTTTGAACGGTATCTCTTTGTGGCATACTCGTTTGCGATATTTGCCCAGCCTCCGAGTACCTTCTGGCAGCTGGCAGCCTGCTCTCTTGCTGAGCCGTCACCCGGCTTAACAGCAAAAATTGTGCTTCCGAAGCCCATATTCTCATGGCTTGCCTCAGGGAATTTTTTCTTTACTACTCCCATGATTTCAGCAACCTCAGGAACAGCCTTTCCTGCGCACTCACCACTCTCTATAGCCTTCTGGGCCTTCTGGATTTCCTTTGCTCTGCCTACATACTCAGGATCCTTTCTTGAAAGTGCGAACTCTGCAAGTCCAAGAGGGTTTGAACGATATGATGATGTCTCTCCTGAAGGAATGAGCTCATCTGTTGTAGTAACAGGATCATGAATCTCTGAAACCACCTTAAGGAGCATATTCTCCGGAAGCGCACTCATTGCCGGCCAGTCCTTGATGTTTGGTCCGAACTGGATTTCAACTGAAGGATCTGCCACTCCATGGCTGTCAAATACACGGTTCTCATATATAGTCTTGTCAAAGAAATATTTTGGCTTTGTAAAGTTGACATCAATATCCGCTGCTGATGTAAGGAAGCCCTTGTTTGCTGCTGTTGCAGCGATTGAACGTGCATCCATGAGTGCCACTGAGCTGATCTGTCCGTTCTGTACCTTAGAACCCTCTCTGTTAGGGAAGTTTCTTGTTGAATGACGTATAGAGAATGCGTTGTTGGCAGGTGTATCTCCTGCACCAAAGCAAGGTCCGCAGAAAGCAGTCTTTACGATTGCACCTGTCTCAAGAAGCTTTGCTACAGCTCCGTTTTTCACAAGCTCCATGTATATTGGAGTAGATGCCGGGTAAACACTCAGTGTAAACTCGTCTGCTCCGATTGAATGTCCGTTTAATATGTCAGCCGCATCGCATATATTCTCAAATCCACCGCCTGCACAGCCTGCGATGATTCCCTGGTCTACATACAGTTTTCCGTCTCTTACCTTACTCTTTAAATCAAGCTTCACCTTGCCGTCAAAGCTTACCTCAGCTCTCTTCTCACAGTCATCGAGAATATCCATGAGGTTTGCATTGAGCTCATCGATAGTATAGGTATTGCTTGGGTGGAATGGCATAGCTATCATTGGGCGGATCTGGCTTAAATCAATCTCAATAAATCTGTCGTAGTAAGCCACCTCACCCGGATTAAGCTCCTTGTGGTCCTCAGCCCTACCGTGAATCTCAAAGAATTCCTTAACCTGATCATCTGTTCTCCAGATAGAAGAAAGACATGTAGTCTCTGTTGTCATAACATCGACACCTATACGGAAGTCAACGCTCAGATTAGACACACCCGGTCCTACAAACTCCATAACTTTGTTCTTTACGAAGCCGTTTCCGAATACATCTCCGATAATTGCAAGTGCGACATCCTGTGGTCCAACGCCCTTGATTGGCTCTCCTGTCAGGTAAATACCTACAACCTCAGGCATATCAATATCATATGTCTGTTCGAGAAGCTGCTTAACAAGCTCAGGTCCACCCTCGCCGACTGCCATAGTACCAAGTGCACCATAGCGTGTATGTGAATCAGAACCAAGTATCATTTTTCCGCCGCCGGCAAGCATCTCTCGTGCAAACTGATGGATAACTGCCTGATGAGGTGGTACATAGATTCCGCCGTACTTCTTTGCACATGTGAGACCAAACATGTGGTCATCCTCATTGATTGTTCCACCAACTGCACAAAGGCTGTTGTGACAGTTTGTAAGTACATACGGGATAGGGAATTTCTCAAGTCCTGAAGCTCGTGCTGTCTGGATGATACCTACAAATGTGATATCATGCGATGTAAGCTTATCAAACTTAATCTGAAGCTTGTCCATATTGCCGGATGTATTGTGCTCCTTTAAAATACCGTAAGCAATTGTCTCCTGCTTAGCTGTCTGTTTATCGATGTCCATGCCGGTCTTGCTTTTGACAGCTGCCTGAGCTTCCGGTCCATCAATTATTACTTCCTTACCGTTTAAAAGGTAAGCACCATTTTCATATAATTTCACTTATTCTACCTCCGTATGTGTATTTCAAAATTCTTTTATTTACTATTATATAATATTATAGGTAATTGTGGCAATAAATAAATCACCATCTACCTTAATTTCGAATTTTCCTCCCATCAAATGGGTCAGATTCTTTGCAATCGAAAGTCCAAGTCCACTTCCTTCAGTGGTTCTCGACCTCTCTCCCCTCACAAAACGCTCTGTCAGGTCCACATTTCCGTTGCTTACTATGTCAAGCTCGTTCTTAGACACATTCTTTATTGTAAAAACTGCCTTTTTATCTGCCTTTTCAAGCTCTACATATACTCTGGTATTTTCCAGTGCATATTTTGCGGCATTAGTATACAGATTTTCAATAGAGCGGTAAAGCTGGCGCCCATCCGCATAGATAAATATCTGTTCTGATGGAATTTTTGTAACTATTGTCAGATTTCTCGACTCAAAGCGCTCATTGAATTCACCTCCGGTCTGGTATAAAAGCTCAACCAGATCAAGCTTTTGCATATTGAGCTTCACATTTCCCGAGGTAATCTTTGATGTCTCTACCAAATCCTCTGTAAGCTGCTTTAAGCGCTGTGACTTTTCCTCCAGCACATGTATATAGTATTTGGCATTTTCATTTTCCAGATTTTCCCTCTTAAGCAGGTCAACATAGTTGACTATTGAAGTCAGAGGTGTCTTTATATCGTGTGATACGTTTGTTATTAAGTCTGCCTTTAATTTTTCATTCTTAAGGCTCTCATTCACCGAGCTCATAAGACCCTGGCGTATATGGTTGACAGCCTCCGCCACCTTTTTCTGCTGCCCATGAAACTCATTGACATTGAGTGTAGTGTCAAGCGCTCCTTCCGAGATAGCTTCAAGAGCCTCCTGTATGCGCATTATCTCTTTATTTTTTTGTGTGTGGATATCCTTTTTCTCAATAACCCTTTTCAAAAGCTCATAGCCCTTGTACATCAGGCTGTGTGTACAAAGTATATTGCCTTTTATCTTCCTTACAATGCTCTGGTATAAAATAATAAAAGCCAGATCAAACAAAAAAGTAAATGTGCCGGCCGTCATAATGAGTGATGCATAGTCAAAATGCTGGTTTTTTACGCCTGAAATCACTTTTCCCATAAATACCATGAGCAGTGTAAATATCACTAGCATCACATCAGAGTATACCTTGTCAATCGGTAAATAGTATATTGTGTAATCATCCTCTGATTTTCTGCCTGCCACGTTTGCCATATATGCCAGGCTCACAAAGCTGCCTACCAGGCCCGCAAGCGATATTAGTGTATATATATCAATATTTTCATGCGCATCGTGCCTGAATGCATAGCCTGTGGCAAACACTCCTGTCACCATAAGTATCATGAATAGCTGATGCAAAACTATGACCGCCGCTTTTTTTCCTATCGTATACTGCTTCATTTGTTGTCCTCTATCTTATAGCCTACTCCCCAGACCACCTTCAGATAGCGTGGCTCCTTAGGATTTATCTCTATTTTTTCCCTGATATGTCTGATGTGCACGGCAACTGTATTATCGGCGCCTATCGCCTCCTCGTTCCATATACTCTCATATATTTCGTTTATTGAGTAGACCTTTCCCTTGTTTTTAAGGAGTAAAAGCAGAATATTGTATTCAATCGGTGTGAGCTTTACCTCCTCACCATCCACAGTCACCTTTTTTAAATCATCATTTACCAAAAGACCTCCGGCTTCATAAACCTTGTCTCCGGCTGCATCATTGCTTGACAGAGTGGTATATCTGCGAAGCTGTGACTTTACCCTTGCCACAAGCTCAAGCGGATTAAAAGGCTTTGTGACATAATCATCAGCTCCCACATTGAGGCCTAAAATCTTGTCAGCATCCTCTGTCTTTGCCGATAGAATGATTATCGGCACCCTGCTTTCCTTTCGTATCTGCAGAGTAGCTCTTATTCCGTCGAGCTTTGGCATCATGACATCTATTATCATGAGGTCTATTTTTTTATTCTTCATAATTTCAACCGCCTGTATGCCATCGTAAGCCTTCTCCACGTCGTAGCCCTCCTGCATCAGGTAAATCTCAATTGCCTCAACTATTTCCTTGTCGTCATCACAAACTAATATTGTCATATTATCCTCCTTCTATGAATTTTGATTAGAAACCTTCTCCTGCCGTTAGTCAGCTATATTTTATCAGATTATCCACTTTGTTTTTCTTAAAATCTGCTTAATATTACCTACTTTTAAATATAAGCCAAAAAGCAGCCGTTCTGTTTTGAACTGCTGCTTTATATTACATAGGTGTGTTTCATTTCCCTTTATTTCCGGTGATGCTCTGCCACATTCTGTGGATACCGTCTGTGAGCTCCTTCCCTTCCTTTGTGTTGATAACAGGTGGATTGCCGGCTTTTCTGCTTATTGCCTTATAATCCTCATCAACAGACGATTTTGAGCCGGCAGCCTTGGCTTCATCCTTATCATTGCTATGATTTAATCCGGCATCAGGTGTATCGTCTGCAAGCTTCACTTCACCCACTACACCATCTCCCAGGTCCTCGCCCTCAGCAAGTCCCAGTTTTCTGATATAATCCATATTTACCTTGATTTCAGTCTGTCTGTTTGCATAGATGGACTTCTCTTCATTGTCAATAGTACGCTCCTCTACAGGTTTACCTGCATTTTTCTGACGTTCTATCTCCTTATTTCTGTCATCGATAATCTTAAGATACTTCTCCGTATCGGACAAATCCTGAAGCTGTCCCTTGAGCTCATACTGGTTAGTTTTAACTATCTTCTCCTGCTCTGCAATCTTATCCTTCATATTCTTGCACAGCTTTTCAAGTGACTCGTTGGTATCATTGATGATATCACGCACTCTTGAAAGCGCCTCATCCGTATAGATAACCGATGCTGCATACACATCCTCAGCCTTTCTGCTTGCATCCCAGACTATCTGATCCCCCTTCTTTCTGAACTCTCTCTCTGCGTGATTGCGACTCTGCTCAGTAAGCTCATACTCATCCTGCATTGCATATATACACTTATTCAGCTCAGCAAGTAAATCTATCATTTGCTGCTTGTTTATGATCACCCTGCTCGGCTCCGGCTTATACGGCTCCGCCTTTGAGAGCATGATATGAATTTCTCTTAGTACCTTTTCTGTTTTATCGTTCGCATTCATTTTCTATTTCCTCGGATTTAAATTAACATTATAACTATTCAGGGTGTTTCTGAATACTCACCACTTACCCATATTTTATATGAAAATCCGCTTCTCGTAAATAGCCAAATGAATAATAGTAGTTACTATAATTAAATCAATCCCGCTGCCGCATTTCTCAGTTCATCTGCCGCATGCTTTATCTCGGCAGCCTGCTCTTCGCTCACATTTCCGGGCTTTGTCCTTGAAATAAGCTTCTTCACATATGAAAGTGACGATTTCACACTCTTTTTCTGTGCGCTGTCCATAGCCTTTCTTTTTTCTTTGTCAGCCATGACATTTTCCACCTGTCGCACAAGCGTATCAGCCTCACTTCTTGCATCAATATAAGCCTTTCTCTGTCCATCTGTTGCCTCATACTCCTGTGCCTCGCGGATTGCCTGCTCAATCTCAGAATCAGACAAATTCGAGCTTGCGGTAATCGTAATCTCCTGATGCTTTCCTGTGCCCAGGTCCTTTGCAGAAACCTGCACAATGCCGTTTGCATCTATATCAAACGTCACCTCTATCTGCGGCACACCTGCCGGAGCCGGCTTGATGCCCTTTAGCCTGAAGTTTCCAATCAGCTTATTGTCCCTTGCAAACTGCCTCTCACCCTGCAGTACCTTTATATCTACAGAGGTCTGGAAGCTTCCTGCAGTTGTAAAAATCTGGCTGTATCTCGTAGGAATAGTCGTATTTCTGTCAATAATTTTGGTTGAGACACCACCGACCGTCTCAATTCCGAGTGAAAGCGGTGTGACATCCATCAGTATAATCTCTGCCGCACTGCTGCCTGCGACAATTGCTCCACCGAGCTTGCCACCCTGTACTGCTGCACCGAGTGCCACGCACTCGTCAGGATTTAGGTTGTGTGAAGGCTCTTTTCCTGTAATTCTTCTGACCTCCTCAACAACAGCCGGCACACGTGTAGAGCCTCCTACCAACAGCACCATTCCAAGCTCTGCTGCGGAAATCCCCGCATCTGAAAGTGCCTGATTGACAGGAATAGCAGTTCTCTCCACCAGATCCTTTGTTATCTCATTAAATTCAGCCCTTGTGAGGTTCATCTCCATGTGGACCGGCTGTCCCTTTACAGTGGTGATAAATGGCAGGTTGATAGTGGTTGAGGATGAGGATGAAAGCACCTTTTTTGCCTTCTCAGCCTCCTCCCTGACACGCTGCATAGCAGTATTATCCTTTCTCAGATCCACATTCTGCTGTCTGTAAAACTCTGTGACAAGATAATTCGTGATTCTCTCATCAAAATCATCTCCACCCAGATGATTATCACCGGCTGTGGCAAGCACCTCTATCAGATTGTCCCCTATTTCGATAACAGACACATCGAAGGTTCCTCCTCCGAGGTCATAGACAAGAATTTTCTGCTGCTGTCCGTGGTCCAGTCCGTATGCGAGTGCCGCAGAGGTTGGCTCATTTATGATTCTAAGCACATTAAGCCCAGCAATCCTTCCTGCATCCTTAGTTGCCTGCCTTTGCGCATCCGAAAAATATGCAGGAACTGTGATTACGGCGTCTGTCACTGCCTCACCAATATAGTCCTCTGCATCCTTTTTCAGCTTTCTGAGAATCATAGAAGAAATCTCAGGAGCTGAATACAGCTTTCCGTCCACCTTTGCCCTGAAATCGCTTCCCATCTGTCTCTTTATTGAGAAAAATGTTCTGTCCACATTGACTGCTGCCTGCCTCTTTGCAGCCTCGCCAACCAGTCGCTCTCCATTCTTTGTAAAAGCCACTACAGACGGAGTTGTTCTCTGACCCTCGCTGTTAGTTATGACTACCGGCTGATTGTTCTCCAATACTGCCACACAGCTGTTTGTTGTTCCTAAATCTATACCTATAACCTTGCCCATTTTATGCCTCACTGTTTTTTTATTTAAGTCTCATAAATAATTGATTTTTTTGACTTACTATTTCATCCTAATACTACTTTAAGCTTGGAAAATTCACTCGTCAAGGCATGAGGCTGTTATTTCAGAGAATGTTTATACTTTTAATTTTTAATACACAACATAACAACAAAGGCACCACCGAAGCAGTGCCTTTGTTGATTAGTTTATAGGTTGGATTAAAAAATGATAATTGAGGATTGCTTATTCACTTACTTTCTTTTTGAGTAATCCGAGTAATCCACATGCAATGAAAGATCCGATTACTAATGCAACAAGATACATTAACGGATTTCCGATTGTAGGTACTACGAAGATTCCTCCGTGAGGTGCCATGAGTGTACATCCAAATGCCATTGAAAGTCCACCTGCCACTGCTGAACCAACTGCACATGCCGGAAGGACATGAAGCGGATCAGATGCTGCGAATGGGATTGCACCCTCTGTGATAAATGATAATCCCATGATAAAGTTCGTAGGTCCTGCCTTTCTCTCCTCTGCTGTGAACTTGTTCTTGAAGAAGATTGTTGCAAGAGCGATTGCGAGTGGTGGAACCATACCACCAATCATAACTGCTGCCATGATATTGTAGTTTCCGGCAGCGATTGAAGCTGTACCAAATACATAAGCGGCTTTGTTTACAGGGCCACCCATATCTATTGCCATCATTCCTCCGAGAAGTACTCCGAGAACTACTGCGCTTGCACCGTTAAGTCCATTAAGACCGTTGTTGATAGCTGTATTTAAAGCTCCGATTGGAGGCTCAACTACAAACTGCATTATAACGCCTATGAGGAATATACCAAGCAGCGGATAAAGAAGAACCGGCTTCACACCATCAAGACTCTCAGGAAGCTTAGAGAATATCTTCTTTAAGAGATTTACAATATATCCTGCAACGAAACCTGCAACCAGTGCTCCAAGGAAGCCTGATGTACCGTTTGCTGCGATTGAACCGCCTACGAAACCAACTGCAAGACCCGGACGGTCAGCAATACTCATAGCGATAAAGCCTGCAAGGATAGGAAGCATAAATCCAAATGCTGTTCCACCGATTCCCTTAAACAATGCTGCGCCCTGTGTAATAGTACCGAAATTTGCTCTCTGGTCAGCCGGCAGTGAATTAAGGTCAACACTGAATCCATCGATAAGGAACGCGATTGCGATAAGGATACCACCACCAACTACGAACGGAAGCATATGTGAAACACCGTTCATCAGATGCTTGTAAATCTGATGTCCAATGCTCTCCTTTCCACCAATAGATGAATGTGAAGCCTCTTTTTTACCTGATGCCTTAAATACAGGAGCATCACCGGCAGCAATTCTCTTTACGAGCTCCTCTGTCTTATTTATTCCGTCAGAAACCTGACACTCAATAACCTTCTTTCCGTCAAAACGGTCTGTAGGCACATTTGTATCACATGCAACGATAACACCGGTAGCCTTTGCAATCTCATCATCTGTGAGTACATTTTTAGCTCCGGCTGAGCCTCTTGTCTCAACCTTTACCTGATATCCCAGCTCCTTGGCTTTTTTCTCGATAGCCTCAGCAGCCATATAAGTATGGGCAATTCCTGTAGGACAGGCTGTAACTGCAACGATAAATACATCGTCCTTCTTCACCTCAACAGGCTCTTTCTCCTTTGCCTCTTTGGCAGCCTCTTTCTCATCCTTTGCTTTTTCAGCGCTATCGATGATATTTAAAAACTCATCAACTGAACCGGCATTGATAAGAGAATTTGTAAACTGCTCGTCCATCAGCATAACAGAGAGCTTGCTAAGCACCTGAAGATGCACATTATCCTCTGTGTTTGGTGCAGCGATAAGGAAAATAATCTTTGCAGGTGTACCGTCGAGTGATTCAAAGTCAACCCCATCCTTTACAACCATTGCTGCAAGACCTGCTTTAGTAACGGCATCAGACTTACAATGAGGAATTGCTATACCCATTCCAATTCCTGTTGTGCCTTCCTCCTCTCTTGCAAAAACACCCTTTCGATACTTCTCCACATCGGCTATTTTGCCACTTTTTGCCATCAAATCAATACACTGATTCAATGCTTCGGTTTTTCCGGCAGGCGTACCATTCAAATTGATACTCTCAGCTGCCAATAAATCCCTGATTGTCATATATCATTCCTCCTAATATAATATATTAATTATTTATATCAACCTTTTTGATACCGTTTGTTTAATTGGAAGCACTGTCCCATTTATCAATAAGTGCTTCAACCTCAGGCTTTGTAGCAAGCTCCTCAGAAAATGCACTTGCACTTCCTGTACATACTCCATAAATAAATGCCTGCTTATAATCATTTGATTTGAGGTATCCGTAAACAAATCCGGCTACCATCGAATCACCTGCGCCTACAGAGTTTTTGAGCTTTCCTTTAGGAGCCTGTGCCTTAAATTCCTGTCCATCCTCGGTCACAAGCACTGCTCCGTCACCTGCCATAGAAACAAGCACGTTTCTTGCGCCCTGCTCCTGAAGCTTCTTTGCATACTTTATCACATCGTCCTTGTCTGTAACCTCAACCCCGAATATCTCACCGAGCTCATGATTGTTTGGCTTTATGAGGAATGGCTTATATGCAAGTACATTTGTGAGCAGATTTCTTGTCGCATCAACCACTATATTTATTCCGCGGCCCTCAAGATGCTTCATGATATCCATATACATTGATGAAGGCATTACATCAGGAATACTTCCTGCGAGCACAAGCACATCAGACTCCTTTAAGCAGTCAAGCTTCTCATAGAGTTTTTTAATGTTGTCCTCAGTGATTACCGGTCCCTGACCATTAATCTCGGATTCCTCATTTGAGCGAAGCTTCACATTGATACGTGAAATACCATCCTCCACCTCTATAAAATCAGTATTAACGCCTTTTTTTCCTAGAAGTCTTTTAATTTCATTTCCTGTAAAACCCGCTGTAAAACCAAGTGAAGTATTGCTCATTCCAAGATTCTTAAGAACCATGGAAACATTGATGCCCTTACCACCTGCAAAAATCTTCTCTCCAGTCGTTCTATTGACCACTCCTGTCTTAAAATCTGTTACATCAACTATATAATCTAGTGATGGATTAAAAGTAACTGTATAAATCATGTTAGACCTCCTTAATATTTTTGTATTTCTTATAGTTGTCATTACTTAGTGCATTTGTAATAATTACAGCATCTTTAAAATCAGCAAACTTGATACTTGATACCTGTGAAAACTTACTGTCATCCGCAAGAATGTATTTCTCCTTGCTATTCTCCATGGATTTCTTTTTAATCATGGCCTCCTTTATCTCCGGAGTCGTAAATCCATTCTTCACAGTAATTCCGTTGGTTCCCCAGAAGCCCTTCGTAAAATTGTATTTATCGAGCGTCACAACGGCCTCATCTCCGACAATAGCCTCAGTAGTAGACTTGAACTCGCCACCCAGAATATATACTGTATATCCCCTATCGGAAATTCTCTTGGCATTAGTCAGGGAGTTTGTAACAAAAACCACATTCTTTGCAGTAATATAATCAATCATGACTGCCGTTGTAGTACCGGCATCTATATAAACAAAATCATTATCCACAATAAGTGATGCCGCATATCTGGCAATCTGTTCCTTTTCGCTGCGATTCTGCTTAAGCCTGTTGATAACCTTCTCATCCTGAGTATGGATATTCGTATTATTTGCAATCGCACCACCATGTACCTTGGTGAGATACCCCTTCTTGTCCATTGCAACCAGATCACGCCTGATTGTTGACTCAGATATATCAAGCTCATCCATAAGCTGCTGAACAGTCACACTTCCCATCGAATCTAATATATCGAGTATTTTTTTGCATCTATCTTCCGCCAGCATCTAATCCCCCCTGTTTATCAAACTATTCAAAGACTTATTTTATAAGCCATTTATTTAATGCTCATTTTCAAATTACTGTATTAAACATTTAACATTCATTTAACTTGTAGTATAATTATATTTTCATAATCCGTCATTGTCAATCATAATCCGTCATTTATATTCACAAATAATCACACTAAAAATTGTTGAAAATATATAAAGCAAGTTTTAAAATTGTGCAATATATGCAAATGTAACGTTCATTTTTGTGCAGAATATACTATATATATCATTAATACTTGCCTAAATACTATTTTTAGTATCTTTTCTATTACTAATTTATAATTAATATTAATAGTTCAAATT
>OHTG01000709.1_pt1 | contig 20045 bp, 14 predicted proteins | sample 1578761 | NCBI WGS metagenome assembly OHTG01 (sample SAMEA3879536, study PRJEB24766) | human gut metagenome | biome: human-associated habitat; feature: feces | place: USA | collected 1985/1987
TGTATAAATTGTAAAAAACTGATGATCTTTATAAAAATCCTCTGTTTTATATTTTTTCAGACTGCCAAACATGCTTAAGTTTTTCATGTTATGTCCATATAAAATCGTATGGTAATCCTGAAAATCCGGTGTGTTCATCCCCTCCATAAAAATACATCCGGCAATCGTCTGATTTCCGTAAATATCCGTGCGAAGATACTTCTCATCATCCCCGGAATATAAAACCGGATAACTGAGCTGCTCCAGATTATCAAACCGTATCCAGCCGATAATATCCGCATTGACCTGCTGAAGTTCTTCCAGCTTCACATCCACATCTGTATACCACCACGAATCATCCCCCTCTGTCTCCTCTGCCACTTCCGTATTCTCCGCTTTCTCTGAAATATAGTTTTCCTTTAATGCCTCATAGGTGTCGTTGGACTGTTTGTAATTCAAAAGATCCGGCACCAGCATAATGAGTGCTGCCACGATCAGCGCTGCGCCAAGAAGAAAAAGAAGAACCGTTGACCGGCTGATTTTATTTTGTTTCATGCCCGTTTCTCTCCCACTTTACTCTGCTGTGCACGCAAAAACTGCCTGCACTGTTTTTGATTGTACCACAAAATGAGCAGACCTCATAGTCCCTATGAAAATCTGCTCAGATGTTTTACCTTTTATTTAGTTGAAAGAAACCTGTGCAAGTGCGTCTGTGTAATTTTCAAAACCGGCTGCCTGAACTGCACATGCAGAAACTTTAATATCGGTAAATGTGGTATCCTCTGTCACATTGTTTCCAACCGTTACTTCTTCAAAGATAGTTGAATGAGCGGATTTAGAAATCACATCTTTTTTTGCATATACTTTGTAGTCAATGTCGTTTAAGTTCTGTGCTGTTTTATAAGCGTCTGTCACATCTACCCAGTCAGAAGCATATGTGATCGTAAGTTCCGGGTTTTCATTCACAATTTTCGCAAATACCCATGCGTCCTGTGAATCATCTGCCATGTGCACGGTCGGATCTTTGTATACCACTTCTCCTGCAACCAGATCCTCGTACTTATTTTCTTTTACCGTCCACTCTCCGGTGCCATCAGCATCCACATACAGATTGCTGTTTTCATCTCTTGCCACTTTGGACTCGGATAAACCGCCTGTCAGCGGATCATCATCAAAGTTTACATTGCCGACGGTAAAGGTGTTGGTGACAGTTCCGGTTGTGCTCGTCAGGTAAGCGAATGTGCTGCCTGCGCCAATTGCTCCGATCAGGCTGATCGCTCCAAGCAGTGTGACTAATTTTGTTTTCTTCATAATTTCTGATCTCCTTTTTCATTTCATGATAATCTATTTATTCTTATGTACTTTCCATTCTGCAACTTGCGGTTCCTGCCTTATCAGAAACCGTTTGTTACGATACTGTTTTATCACTCAATGGTCACACGGCGGTCATATATCAGAAATTTCAGCAACTGTTCTTCATTCCGTATTTAAATTTTTCTTCTTATCCTCCTCTAAAATATCCGGGATGAAGTTTAAGAGGATCAGCACGATCAAAACACCGCACACCACCGCAATACCAAGCGGTGTCTTTGCATAAATGGAAATATATCCAAGATACGGGATATGAAATGCATACACCCCGATGATCTGCTGCCATGCAACAGGAGCTGCATCTGCAATATTATTAGCGTCTCCCTGCGTGACAACGGTCTGTTCCTCCTTATCCACCGAAATGATCCTGTGCGTCACCAGCGTTCCCGCCGGAAGCTGATAAGTGACGACTACTCCATCCCTCGCCTCACTCCCGGTAAAATTTTTATCGTAGACGATCGCCCCGACCGGGATCCCGGGTTCCATGCTGCCGCTCAGGACCGCATACTCATCATATCCAAGCATTTTCGGGACAAACAGAAAGCCTGCGATCACAAGCAGTCCGAGAAATACCACCATTGATAATACACTGCAAATTTTCTTTATCATTTTCTTTTGCGCCTTTCTGACTTATTTGGTTACTTCTGCAAAAAATCCCTTCAAAACCGGAAGTTCAACTTGATCTTTGGCCTCATAACTTCCGGCAAACACTGCCTCCTGATAAACCGTGATATCGAAATTTTTTGTCACATTTCCAATTTTTACTGCATCAAATAAATTATCCGTGCTCTGCCCCGGTGCAACCGGACTGTTGTAGTAAAACCAGCCGTCCGTGCCCTGATACCAGCCGGTTCCATTACTGTCAGGATCATACAGCGTACGCTCGGTTGCAATGCCGTCCACTGCCTTACCTTTCTCCGAAAAAGCAGTACCGTTCCAGGTACCGTTTAACAGCATCACTTCGGTCTGTTCCGGTGAGACCGTGATTCTTGCCCGGACAAACACATCCGAAATTCCGGTATTTTTCACACTCGGATTTTTTTTCACGGTGCTGCCTGCTTTGATTCCGCCCTCAAACTCTTCCTCAATCTCAGTTGCCACTTTTGCCGCCTGAAACGTATTGGTCACCGTTCCTGCTGTTGCTGTGATAATTGCAAATGTTGCTGCTGTTCCAATAATTCCAACCATCAGTGCAATTGTGATCACAAATATTTTTTTCTTTTTCCATATTTCTTTCATACACACTGCCTCCGATTATTTGCGCACATCTGTTGTGGAATGATTATCAACATCTGTCGTGCTATTTGCTTTTTCATGGATCACAAATTGATTTTTCACGGCATCCGTATCCGTGAGTTTTCCATCACTTCTGGTCTTATTGTTTTTGGCTGTGACGTTCACACGGTCTGCCTGCAAGTGTAAATCTGCCGCTGTTGTGACAAAGTCCTCTGCGTCAAAGCTGCAGGCCTCGTCTCTGCTACGGATACCAACTGCAAATTGTGCGCTGTTTCCGGCAATCTGTGATGCACAGTTTGTGTCTGCGGTAAACTCTTTTAACGTAAAGCCCATCGTGTCAAGTTCTTCTACTTTATAGATTCCCTGCGAAAGTCCTTCCAGCGTCGTCTGCGCTTTCACATTGAACATTCCGGCTGTCGTGGTCTGATCCTCTGCGCTGTTCTCTCCAAACCTTAACGTCTTATAATAAACATCGCCTGTCGTCTGATTGGTGATCTTAAATGTAAAGATCGGATCACCCTCACACGCTCTGATATCTTTTTTACTGATTTTCTTTGTGATCGTAAGCGTTCCCGTTTTCACTTTCACGTCATATTTTCCTGCATAGGCTTCCCCATCCGCATGCGCTGCCTCCACCTGTGTCTCATTTTTATAGATCACACCGTTTAACGTGGAGTTTGCGTTGGAAGCATCTGTCGCTTCCTCCACCGGCAGAAATGCTTTTGCGTAATACGTGGTATCCTGTTTAGGTCTCTCTTTTTTCAGGTTTTCCTGCGTGATCTCCTCACGGCAGCCTTTGTCCGTGTAGAACGTCAGATACACCTTTGTCATTTTGGCGCTGTCCGCATCTTTCATGCGCACTGCCGCATCATCTGCATAGTTTTCCAGATTTTCCCCGAGAAAAATCGTATCTGCTGTGTCTGTGATCTGATACGCAATTCTCACATTCACGGTCGGCTGCGGCAATTCCAGCTGTGTGCCGCCAAAGCTTAAAAAGGAATTCGGATTTACATTTGTAGTCATATTATTTCCACCCAGACAGGATTCTTTTGCCACGATATGGATCGTTTTCTGCCAGCCGGAGGCGCCGTTTTCCTTCGGCTTTACTTCCTGATCAAGCCAGCTGACCGTCGTTGTGCCATCCTCATTGACCGTTACCTGTGCGCCATCCGCTCTCAGACGTTGGATCTCGGCATCTGTCAGCTCAAATTCCGCATCAATAATGTCCGTCACCTGCACTCCGGTCAGGGATCTTGACTGTGTGATCGTGCTCTGGATGTTCTGAAAGATTTTGTTTAACTCCTCCGCAGTATCCGCCGTAAATGCACAGCCGGCTGATGCCACTTTCTCTCCCAGCCATGTGGCAGTCTCGTTATTTAAACCAAGCCCTACCGTGATGACCGTATAGCCTGCCTCTTTCAGTTTCACCGCTGATGCTTCTGTCTCCGTTTTGTCATTGCTGTCCGAAGGCTCTCCGTCGGAGAACAGGATCACATATTTTTTGTTGTCATCTTCTGCCTTCTGCAATTCGCTGTATGCATGCTCCAGTCCTTTCTGTGGAGAGGTACCGCCGTCCGCAAAAAGCGCATTGACGGACTTTAACATCTCATTTTTATTTACTTTCGAAAGACTGTGGTTTAATTTGCCCTCGGTACTGCTGTTCCACCCATTGCCAATGCCATAAAAGGTGGCGATTCCGACCAGACTGTCCGGTGATGTATCGGAAATACCTGTCACAAATCCGCTGGCAGCGTCTTTTAACGCAGAAATCTTAGACGTCCATGTTGCCATCACATCACTGTCTGAAATGCTCTGATAACTGCCGTCCACATACTTTTTCCATTGTCCGTCGATATATTTTACGGGATACTTCGCATACACATTACCGGATACAGCCGCCGTTCCCATTCCGACACTCTCATCGTACGTCCATGGCCACCAGCCACTCTTTTCATATTTATTCCAGTAATATACTTTATTGATATCCAGATGATTCTTCACACTGCTGAATTCTCCGATGTCCTTTAATTGATTTTCACCGGACAAAATTTCATTCATCGAGCCGGACAGGTCAAATACCATCATGGCATCCACTGTCTGTATTTTTTCAACTGTGCTCTGCGAGGTTGCAAGCGAACTTGCGTCAAGATCGATCTGATACTCTCTGTTCTCCCAGTCCGTCAGTTTCGCTGTCTTATGATATTCCACATCCTTCTCCGTAAAATCAACCGGCTTCTCCGGTGGGATATCCGGCACGTCATCGTCCACCACTTTGATCACGTCCGCATTCGGAAGCGTAAACTTCATGTTACAGTTTGCCTTTCCTGCACCGCGCTCCATATATAAAATGGTCAGATGATGTTCTTTGTTTTTGTCTGTCCTGTCAATATAGTTCCAGAGATCGACCGTATCTGTCAGAGCGTCATGGATACCGCCAAGATCGATGACCACCTGTTTCCCATCCAGAATCACCCAGAGATCATCATCCCCGGTAAAAGAATAGTTCAGTTCCCCGATATAATCTCCAAGTGTAAAGGTAACGTCATAGCGGAGTCCAAAATAAAAATTATTATTTCCAAATGGCAGGAAATCCGCCCCCGCAGTTGCTGCCACGTTGTCCTCTTTGTCTAAAACTTCTTTCAGTTCATAAGTGTCACCACTTTGTGAAAATTTTAACCTGTATCCTTCTTTTACTGTCAGTCCTTTTGTCCCTGCCGCAGCTGCTCCGTCTTTCGGAAAAACGCCCGGTTCATTCACACTGAAAAGAACTTCTTTGTAATCATCACTTAACCCGGTAACGATTCCTGTTTTTTTTGCATTTTCTCCAGTTCCTCCGGTATACACGTTGATATGCTGGTCGTCTGTGGTTCCGTTTTGACCTGTTTTTTTCGTGACGGTGTCATATTGATTTTCACTTAAATTCTGGGATACCGTTCCGACCGTGAAACGGTTATCTTTTTGCTCAGACGGATAGTTGGAATCTGCATTGATACTCAGATCCGCCCTCTGCTGTCCGGCTGTGTCATAAGGGATCACCTCGTAGTCATAAAACGATGCCTCACCGATATAGTCCGTATTTTTTGCCTGATAAAAAACTTTTACAACACTGTCCTCATGGATCTCAATGTTTTCAAGTTCACTTTGGGAAAATGCTTCTCCGTTTACCTGCACATGATCCACATCCCAGTTTAACGCCTTATTGTAGTCGCTGATTTTTGCTCCCGGTGCCATCGTGCAGACATCATCGCTGTAAATTTTTGCACTCTGCTCATCCTGCGCCTGATATTTGCTGTTGTCATAATGTTCGATGGTCACGGTCACGTTGTTATCTCCATGATTGACGATGACATATTTTGAAAAATGATCCGTGCCAAATGTCACCTCGCCGTCGGCAGAAGTGTTCGCATTCATATCCAACATCTCATTTTTTGTCTCATCAAAATGATACACGCTCGCCGAATCACCCTCTTTCACCTGCGCAAGCGCTAACTGCACCTGCACGGTTGCCCCGGGCTCCACTTCTTTTCCATCTTTTACAAAGGAGATGTCATACGCCACAACCTCTTCTTTTTCTTTCGACTCGCCCTCCATCGCTTTATCGATGGATGCTTCCATTTCTGCTGTGACGGCTACCGGTGCCACGACAAGCTCTGCGCCTGCCGGAAGATCGGTCTCATTCGAAAGTGTCACGACCACGCGGACTGCGTCATTGGAATAGTCGAAGACGGTTTTTAATTCCGGTTGTTCTGTCTCCTCTGTTTTCTCCGTCTCCTCGATTGCTTCAGTCGCCTCAGTGCTCTCTGTGTTCTTGACTTTTTCTGTATCTCCCGTTCCGTCTGAATCTGATGATTGCTTATACTGCCCGCTTACATTACTCTCTGTGTCTGACAGATCCGCTGCATTCGAATCACTGTCTGCCTCTGACACATTCTCTTCCTGCCCTGCATTTTTTGTCTCCTTCAACATCTCTGTGGAAACTTCCGCAAAAACATCCGTGGTGTCTACACTTGTCGCATTGGTGACGGTCACATTGGATGTCAGCAACGTCAAACATAGCAGGAATGCTAAAACTTTTTTTACAATGGATGCAAATCTCATATAATCCTCCTTGCTTTTGCCCTTTGATCTACTGTTTTCTCTTCCAAAGATTTCATCCGGTGTATTTGCTTAAAATATTTTCTGTTGTTTTTACTTTTTCTATATTGATCTTGATTTTCAGATTTCGGTAAATTTTATTGTCCTGATAAAATTTTGAAATAATCCGGTTTGCGACCAACATTCCACCCTCATAGGTACATGCGGAAAGCAAAATCACATACTGTGAATCGCTGAACTGTGCCACCGCGTCCCCAGGACGGAGCGATTTTTTCAATGTCTCCACAAGATGAGGCATCGCATTGCGGATGCGGAACAGATTGACATCACTGACCTTGCTTCCGGTATACTCCCCCGCCTTTAAGGTCAGAAGCAGAATATATTCATTTTCATCAAAACGCGCTGTCTTTCTCACCTGAAGCCTGCAAATTTCCCGAAAGACCGGATACCCGCACAAAAACGCTCCCGCTGGATTCTGTTCTGCAATATCCTGATGTACCTGTGCAATTCCCTGCACATTTCCGCTTTTATTCTGTCTCAGTAATTTGTCATAAACGCCCTTTAATTTTGACAGTTCACAGATTCCGAGCTGCTGCTGCAACGTCCGGCATGCATTCTCGTACACTTCCAGGGCAGAACCAATTTTATTTTTTCCTGCCAAAGCCTTGATCAGATAACAATATAACTCTTCATCGAGACTTTCCTGCTGAAGTGCCTGACTGCAAAGCTGCTCCAGATTCTCATATTTTTCCGCGCGGACATAACATTCGCACAGATACCGGACGCAGTTTAAATACAAAGAGTGATAATAAGTATTCAGCATCATCACCCAGTGCATATCTGCAACTTTTGTCATGAAATCACCCTGATAAAGTGCAAGCGCCGCTTTTAGTTTCTGGATTGTCTCACCCTCTGAAATAGGTTTCTGCTTTGCCAATTCAAACATTTGTTCGAATCGTTCTGCATCCACTGCCACTTCCAGTCTGGGATTCCAGCGATAGGAACCATGATCGGTCAGGATAAAGTCCTCTTCTCCAAAGTTTTTCTTCAGAAGAACTCTCAGACGATACATCAGATTCTTCAATGCCCCTGCCGGATTTCCCGTTTCTTCCTCCTGCCACAACGCATCCGCCATGTCATAAAACGTCAGTGTCTGATTTCTGTGAAGAATCAGATACGCCAGTAAATTTATCATTTTCGGAGATCGTATTTCTTCCTCATTCACAATATGTTCTTCATTCCTTATCTGAAATTTCCCCAGAGTACGAATCGTCAGCATGCAGTTCTCCTCCTCTTTTCCGGCTCTGACTGCCAGATTTTTCCTGTAAGTCTAACATGCATGTATTGCTATAAAAGTCGAATACTGTACCTAAAAATCCTGGTTACTTCGACTTTTTTCTATTTTTATATATAAGGAAAACAATCAGTCCCACAACAAAAACTGCCGTGATACCGCCGATCACCGGCACAGCCACAGGTACAGATGCTGCATCGATCTCCTGCGCTGCAAGGTCTGCATCTTTCCCATCCACATCACCGGAAACGGTGTTCTCATCCTCTGCTGTGTTCGCCAACGGTGTCTCGCTCTCTTCGATGTCGACAACTCCATCATTCCCATCTCCATCCACCAACGGTGTCTGCTCCTCCGGAATTTCAACATTGCTATCGTCTACGGTCTGGTCTTCATTATCATCTGCCGGAGCATTTACCGCATTGTCCGCTGCATTATTTGCTGTATTGCCTACCGGCGCATTCACTGCATTTGACGCATTATTTACTACATTTGCAGTAACACCGGACGGCTGGGCAGCTCCGGGAATGATGACCGTCTCCTCGACCTCACTTACGACTGTCTCTGTCCGTGTTGTGCCCGGAACCACGTTTGTCACTGTGCTGGTGATTGTCTCCACAGCCCCGGTGTAGCGGTATTCAAACGTTGCCGTGTTCTCTTTCCCTTTTTCCAGTTTTATAATTTTACTGCTCTCCGTCGGTGTATAATCCGAAACGGTCACCGGAGTGACCATAATGGTTTCTTCGGCATTTCCATAGATGATCTGTGGAGTTGCAATCTGTTCCTTCGTCTGACTGTCTATGAAACTCACCGTATAGGAAACCGGATCGATCAAACGCTTATAATCCAAAACATACTCTGTATTCCGCTCCACCGCAGTTCCCACAACGCCGTTAAAATCTTTCAACCCATATGCTGCCTCTTTTTCATAGTGCAGGCAGTTAGAAAACCATGATGTCAGCCCTGCATCACTTTCCCAGCCAGGCACTGTAAAAGCAAGTGTATCTCCCTTTGCAACTTTTACTTTAATATAATTTTTTGTCACTTCCATTCCATCGGAAACAGTGATCTTATCTGTATCAAAACTTGCAACATTTCCCGCACGGAATGTCACTGTATACATTCTTTTTTCCACCGCTTCTTTCTCCTCCGAAGCTTTCACCGTTGTCATTGGAAGCACCATCGCCATGAAGATAAAAACCATAAGAAAGCCTGTAATTATTTTTTTTACTTTTTTCATGACTCACGCTCCACCTTTCTTTTTTTCACCGCAATCCCGGCAATCACAATACCTGCCACCAGAACTCCTGCAGATACCGTCACTGTCAGAGGATCTCCTGTCCTGACACCGTTTGCCAGTGGAACCAGCTGTTCTGTAACTGTCTTTGGGATCACTTTCTTTACAATCTTTGTCACCACATTGTCTTTTCCGTGCTCCGTCACATAATTTGTGATTACAACCGGCTTTCTGTCGTCTGCATAGTACGCCCGGAATTCAAATTCCATCGCACCTGCTGCACGCGAATAATCAATCCCATCTGCACTGTCCATGCCCTCGCCGTCTAAGGTCAACGTCACATAGACATCCGCCGATTCCCCCGGATTCAGCGCTGTCATATAACGATACTCATTCAGTTCTGTAATTTCAGCTAAACCTTCGGCACTTGCCACATTTTCTGCATAACCACCTGCATCTGCATCCAGCAAAGATGTCCTGTTCGTATCATTGCCGATCTCCACCTGAAACTCATATGCTCCACCAGACGCTTTTCCTGCTTCTTCCAAAGCATCCGTTGTCTTCTGTGAAATAAAAAAAGATGCCTTATGACTGTTTTGATTCTCAATTTTAATGACAACGGTCCTGCTGTCTCCGGGTGCCATGCCATCAAATGCACCGGCAAGTTCTGTTTTATCTTTTGTATACACAAGCTGATTTTCCTTTGTCAGCTGCACAGTCTGAATTTCTGCTGCACTGACCACCGATGAAAATCCACAAGTCAAAATAAGTAACAGACCGGCTGCTATGTTTTTCATTTTCATATACTCCAATCTCCTTCAACCGTTATCTTGTTTCTGAAACAGACAAAATCGTTCCATTTTCATCAAACTCCGGGAACACGCCAAGCTCCGCTGCGATCGCATCTTCTGCGTTATTCGCCTGAACTGCCGTAACTTCGTATTCTAACGTATAGACTGCATCTGCAAATCCATTTCCCATAGATTCCTTAAAATGAATTCCGTCCATAAAGTTTGTTGTCGTCTGTTCTGGAGCCAGCGGCTTTGTGTAGTACATCACCATCTGCTCATCATCCTCATACCCGATGATCCAGTCCTGATTATGTACATAGATATCATCCGCCTCCCCTGCACTCACAAGTCCGCCGCTTTTTGTATCCCATGCATGATAAATGACTACTTTTACATACACATCATAACCATCCGGGATATCGTTTTGTACTGCCTTCGGCATGATGATCGTTTCCCCCGGCACGATCGTAACCGGTTCTTTTTCCCCGCCGTCTGCCAGTGCCACAGGTTGATCCCCGATCACCGTGACTCCCACACTCTTAATGGAAATATTTGCCACTGCCTTTTCACTTTTTGTATTCAGAGCTGCAAGCGTTCCGCCAACCATCGTTGCCAGGATCAATACTGCAGCGATTCCCATAAGCATGTATTTTTTCTTCACTCTCCATCTCCTCCGCTCATCCATTGAATTTTTTATAAATCCTTGTGTTATTATAGGCATCCCCGGTCACACAATGGTCACACGAATATTTTATGCAGCAGACTGCACGAAAAATGCACTTTGTCTCTTCAATTACGCAAAAATACCTCCCGGCAGATTCGGGGTTGTTACCCGCATCTGCTCAGGAGGTATCCTGTCATTTCATAAATATTGATTTTTCTTCACATTTTAAGCAATCATTTTACATCCACTATCTCACATAGATATTGGAAAGATTGTCCAAAATCTCTCCTGCAACATCCGGTTTATTCATCGTGTAAATATGCACATGATTGACACCGTTGGCGATCAGATCAATGATCTGCTCTGTTGCATATGCAATTCCCGCCTGACGCATTGCTGCCGGGTTGTCTCCAAACCTGTCTACGATCGCAAGAAATCTCGGTGGAACCATATTGCCGGACAAAGATGTGATGCGTTTGATCTGGCTTGCGTTGGTGACAGGCATAATACCTGCTACAATTGGAACATCTATTCCTTTTTTTAATGCCTTGTACATAAAATTGTATAAAATGTTATTGTCAAAAAACATCTGTGTGGTGAGGAACTCGCATCCTGCATCCACTTTCTCTTTCAAATGGTCGAGATCTTCAAAAATCGTTGCTGCTTCCGGGTGTCCTTCCGGGTAGCATGCACCACCGATACAGAAATCACCCTGTGCTTTGATATCTGCGATCAGTTCACTTGCGTGCTTGTACTGATCCGGCAGCGGAAAATCTGCATTTGCAGGAATATCGCCACGGAGTGCAAGGATATTCTCGATATTTGCTGCCTTTAACTCCTCAATGACAGATGCCACCTTTTCTCTGGTGGAAGAGGCACAGGTCAGATGTGCCAACGCCGGAATGTTATTGTTACGTACTTCCTCTGCAAGCTTTACCGTATAATCAGATGTTCCACCTGTTGCGCCGTAAGTGACACTCATATATGCCGGCTTTAATGCCGCCATATCTTTTACGATATTTTTATAATTTTCCAGCTGCGCACCCTGTTTTGGTGGAAAAAGCTCGCAGGAAATCGTCACTTCATCTTTGTTTAATAATTCTGTTAATCTCATCTTTTTGTTCCTCAATCTTCTTTCTTATATATTAAAAACTTCTCAGTTTATCCGTTCCATCATCCACCGTATTCTCGATTTTTCGTATCTCTACAAAATAGGAATAGTTATCGTTTACTTTTACTTCACAGCGGTCACCTATTTTGTGTCCCAACAATGCTTTTCCGAGCGGCGATTCGTTACTGATCAGATTTTTCAGGGAATTGCCGCGGATGGTTGTGACAATTTTATAGGTTTCTTCCTCGTCATCATCCTCAAAATAGACCGTAACGGTATTGTTCATTCCGACTTCATCATCCGCAGAATCCGTAGAAATAATCTTTGCTGTCCTGATCATTTTCTCCAGATAACGGATACGGCTCTCATTCTGATTTTTGTCTTTTTTTGCTGCATGGTATTCAAAATTTTCACTGAGGTCGCCATGTGCACGTGCCTCTTTGACTGCTTCCAGCGCATTTTTTCTCACAACCAGCTTCCGATACTCAATCTCTTCTTCCATTTTTTTTATGTCCTGTTCGGTCAACTCGTCATACATGAATCCCAACCTCCATTTTCCATCTCTATCGGTACTGATCCTGTACCATTCTCATTATGATCTGCAGATCTGTCTCTTATAAAAACACCTGTTCTAATGCGATTTTCTCCGGCAGACAGCGTTCGATCACACTCCCTTTCCGGCAGACAGACAGCCAGACATCCCGTTTGACATTCCATGTTTTCAGATAATATTCTCCCACCTGTTCTTCCATCGTGGAAAAAGAATCCAAAGACATTGCGATCCCTGTTCCAACCGCCTTGATATAGGCTTCCTTCCTCGTCCATATTCCGGTAAAAGCCTCATCTGTCCAACATTTTTCCAGATATTTCCTCTCATCTTCTGCAAAAAAACGCTGTGCGATCTTCTGTTTTCCGGTGCGCATCAGCTCCACATCCACACCTATATCCTCTGTGCCAAAAGCTGCTGCCACATACATGCCCGAATGGCTGAGGTTAAACATAAGCGGAAGCCGTTCTCCCTGCCCTGTCCCAAGATACGGCTTCCCATTTTTACCATAAACGAATCTTACCTGTTGCAAAGACCGTGTTTGTCCGGTCTGCTCCAACTCTGCTGCAGCAGACGATCCCACAGGTATTGTCTGCGTGTAACCATACTGCCGCAGACCGTATTCCAATAACAAACCTGCCCCAAAGGCACGAAGCCTGTCATCTTCATTTTTACATTGTTTTATTTTCTGTTGTCTGGCGCAGCACAAAAACTCCCACAGCTGTGGTTGATCTGATCTGTCACGCAAGGCACTGATATCTGAATAAAACACGCGCAGTTTTTTTTGCTTATCCACTACTTCTGATGCTCCTGCAGAACTTCTTTTTTTCGCCTTGTGGAATCCCAGACATTCTGCACACGTCTGGTCACGATCTCCGGAATAAACGGTTTTACAATATAATCGCTTGCACCTAATTCCATCGTCAATACCTGTTGTTCTGTTGTATCATCCGCCGTGATGATCACCACCGGAATATTTAAGATCCTTGGATCATTCTTCCTTTCCTGCATAAAAGTCTGTCCATTCATGCCAGGCATCATCAGATCTAACAGGATCATATCCACTTTATAATTCTGTTCCTCTAAAATACGAAGTGCCTCTTCCCCATCTCCTGCCTGCAGGATACGGTAATCTGTTTCAAAAATACTCTCCAGCGATGCCCGGTTAATCTCCATATCATCCACGACAAGCATGATTTTCTCGTTTACCTCTTCTTCCATCAGTGCAAGACGGTACTTTGCAAGTTCATTGTCCATCTCCCGCTGGACCGTGATATCGTCAATGCATCCAAAAATAATATGGCGTTCCCCTACCCTGTTAATATACTTCAGGCGGAGCTTGATCCAGATTTCCCTGCCAGACTCGAGAAAACGTTTCACTTCACATTCCGCAGTACTTTGATTCTCCACAACCTGTGCAAAAGTATCCATAAACCTTTCTCTGTCAACATGATCAATGGATCCCTCAATCTCTTTGTGCACACGGTCTGTGTCATGATAACCAAACATGTCAAAATAAGCGTCATTTACACGCACCACTTCAATATTTCCGTCGCTGTACTCATAAATTGCGGCTGCCTGCATCATGTTGGAGAAAATCATTTCCATCTGCATATTCGCTGTCCAGATGGCATTCGTATCGTTGGATGTTCTCCTTGTCTCATCATCTTCAAAGTATGGCTGTTCATACAACAGCTTTTCATATTTTTTTACCGGCATTGGTCTTGCAAAATAAAATCCCTGCACATATTCGCATCCGATGCTGTGCAGAAACGATACCTGCTCTTTGCGCTCCGCACCCTCAGCTACGACCGGCATGTTCAGCCACTTTGCCATGCGGACTACCGATGCCAGAATGTTTTCACTCCTGCCATCATCTCCGGAGCCATCCAAAAACTTCATATCAATTTTCAGGACGTCAACCGCAATATCTTTTAGTACATTCAGCGAGGAATAACCACTTCCAAAATCGTCCATCAAAATAGAAAAACCTTTTTTCTGAAGCTGTTCCATCATCTCTTTGATTGCTTTTGGGTTTCCTGTATATGCACTCTCTGTCAGTTCTAACTGCAGCCATTCCGGTGGAATATTGTATTTTTCTGTCAGTCCACAGATCACATCCACAATTTTGGGATTATAAAGACTTACACGCGAAATATTGACGGAAACCGGAAATATTTTTCTTCCCTCATCTCTCCATCCCGCAAGCAGCTGGCATGTCTTTTCCCAGACATACTGATCCAGCTTCAGGATAAAACCGTTCCTCTCAAATACCGGGATAAATTCTCCCGGCGATATCATCCTGCCATCTGCTGTGATCCATCGCACCAAAACCTCTGCTCCTGCAATGGAATTTCGCTGAAGTTCATATTTGGGCTGCAAATACAGCACAAACTCTTCGTTCTTCAGCGCATTCTTCATATTGTTGATGATGTGCTGCTCCTTGATGATCTCCTCGCTCATCTCTTTTGTGTAAAAGAAATAGTTCTGGATATAATTTCCCTTACAGTTTTTGGATGCAAGATTGGCTTTGTCATACATTTCGTTGATGGAAAGATCACGGTTTTTCACAAGATATACCCCAAAGAAAGGCGTGATGTCAAAATCCAGAGGATATTTTTCCATCTGATTCGTGAATTTCTTCACAAAGTCTGTGATCTCTTTCTCATTATCATAAGAAAAGCATACCGCAAAAATATCTGCCTCAATTCTTCCATAAGTAATATAACGATATTCTTTTTCCACATTCTGCAGATAATCTGCCATATACTTTAATAAATTATCACCCTCATCCATTCCAAAAAAGGAATTGATCAGCTGGAATTTTTCAATATCGATCCTGATGAATGCAAAATCTTCCGTACCGAAAATATTCAGCATATTTCTCGTATTATAAAAGAACTTTGATTTGTTCAAAATGCCGGTAAGCACATCATACTCCGCACGGTACTTTAATTCATCATCCACTCTCATCTGATTGCGATCGATCACATTCTTTACACGAAAACGCACGATCGTCGGATCATAAGGTTTCCGCATAAAATCCCATGCTCCGTATTCCAGACACTTGCACTCGATCTCATCATTGATGCCTCTCAGCATCGCGATCACAGGTATATTCTGATATCTTACATCTTTGTGAAAAATTTCTAAGAGTTCCAGTCCGCTCATATCCGGCATGATCAGGTCAAGAATGATCACAGTTACCGCCTGATACTTCTCCTCTAAAACTGCTAATGCATTCTGTCCATTTTCTGCTTCAAGCACGATATAATTGTCATTTAAAATTTCCCGCAATGCAGTCCTGTTATGTCTTGCATCATCCACAACTAATATTGTATGTTTTCTTGTCATAAACCTTTGTGCCAATCCTTCTCCATTTGTAGTGGTTTCAGCCACCTGTCAAAATCTTTTTTCTTCCGTACATACCATATACTATATGATAACAGACTTATTTTTCCTTTTCAATACAAGAATTTTTATCTGTCATTCACTTAAAAATCCATGTAAGAGAGATACAGCTCCTCAAAATCATTTTCTTCTGCCAGATTGATGACATCTGCCATGGTCTGGATTTTTTCAAGTTCTTCTTTTGAAATTTTGCCAAGTAAAACCTCTTTTGTCCCTGCAAGAACTGTATTTCCGACCGGGATCGTTTTCACCTCAAGTTCTTTTGGGATCAGTCCAATCCCTGCCGCCTTTGTGATATCTATCTTAGTTCCAAATCCACCTGCAAGATAACAGTCGTCCACTTCATCAAACGTAATGCCCGCCTTTTTTACTAAAATATCCACTCCTGCACGGATCGCCGCTTTTGCCATCTGAAGTTCCCGGATATCATTCTGTGTGAATTTTACTTTTTCTGCCAGCTCATATCCGGTGTCAAAATAAAGATCCGAATATGTTCCATGTTCATCGATCATCTGATGCTCCCGGATTTCATAAACCAGATCGATCATACCTGTTCCGCAGATTCCGATCGCCTGCTGTTTCTTATTTTCTCCATCTGTTTCACCGATCACCTGAAATCCGGCTTTCCCTGCCTCTTCCATGAAAACATGTGAGATCACTCCCGGAATGCTCGCCATGCCACAGGAAATATTTCCGCCTTCAAACGCCGGTCCTGCAGACGTGGACGTCACATACATATGACGGCAATTTCCAAGCACCATCTCCCCATTCGTTCCAATATCCAGCAGCAAATGATATCCCTCGGATCTGTGCATATTCATTTTTGCAATGCCAGCCATGATATCAGCCCCTACAAACGCTGAGATCCCAGGCAAAATCACAACTTTTGTATCCAATTCTTTCATTCCAAGAAAATCTGCAGCACTGCCTTCCATCCATGAAAGGTCAACTGGCAGAAAAGGCGCCACACCCAGCGTCTCACATGAAAATCCGCGAAGCAGATGACACATCGTTGTGTTTCCTGCGATCACGATCCTTTGTATCTGCTGTTCCGTTATCTTTTCTTTTTGAAGAAGCTCCCGGATCAGTTTCTGAAGATCCTGCCGGATACACCGCTGTATCTCCCACTTTTTTCCACCATTAGATGCAGAAATTCTTGAAAGCACATCCGAGCCATAAGTTCTCTGGTGATTAACGGAAACAGCAGTCTGGCAGTCTGCCTCTGTTTCCAGATTCACAAGCAGTGCCGCCAGAGTCGTTGTTCCGATGTCGATACAGATTCCATAAATTGCATTTTCTGTTTTCTCTGCCGTTCCTTCTGCTGTATTTTTGTCCTGTATTCCGCCGCTTGTTTTCGCTTCTGCTGGTGTTTGGGTATCAGCTTCTGTAAGTCCTTCTGTGTCCGGTTTCTGCTGCTTCTCCCACTCTGAAAGAACTTCTATCGTTTCTTCTGACTCTGGGAGTTCCACTTCATATGCACCTACCGGATGAGATTGACAGGCAAGACGGTATCCATCCTCCAATTGTTTTTCCGAAAAAACTTCTCTGTCCCGCCTTGTCGGTTCTGTTGCTCCGCTTTTGTACCGCACAATACATTTTCCGCAGGTTCCGTTTCCGTTGCATGGAGCACTGATATATCTGTTTTGCTGCTGTAAAATTTCGCGCAGACTTTTCTGCGGTTTTGATCTGTCTATAATCATTTTTTCCTTCACCTTGAAAAAGCAACAAATCAGCACAGCTTCCTCGATGGAAACAGTGCTGATTTTTGTATTTTATAGTTTTTCAACTACGACTTTGCAACGTTTTTTACAGAATGCAATTCCGTATGCAAGAAGATCGTTTCGTCCATCCTCACGGAGTTCTGCGTCATATCTGTGATTCTTAATCTGCTCCATAGCTCGTTCACACGCCTTGTCAAGTTCATTCATGGAATGTGCGTATTTCAGTTCTATCACGATTCCAACATCTGGATTCTTAGGCTTAAGCAAAATATCTGCATATCCATCACCAGATTCTCTATTCGATTTAACCGCCCAGCCCGAATAATTTTTTAAAATACCGATCAGAATACCATGATAAAAAATCTCTTTTTCTTCGTTTCTTGCTTTCGTATCTAAAACGCTGATTGTTTCGCCAAGAAACATTGTAAGTTCCCGCTGGATATCATCTGTCTTTCCTTCCAGAAAACCCCTGTTGATTTTTTCCGTAGATGCGTGGTCATTCGCAACTACCTGGTCAAACCAGTCACGGATTTGTAAAAGAAAGACTTCCCTGACTTCCTTGTTTGGAATGATCAATCTATACATCCCATTTTCTACATCACCATTTTTTGTGAGATATCCGGTTGTAAAAAGAACACTCCACAAATTATCAATGCTGTTATCAATCTCATCGTAGGTCAGATCCAAACGGATTCTCTTTTCGACTGCCTCTCCCACAATCAATTGTTCGATTTCATCCTTTGTAGTTTTATCTGCCATGTCGATAAATCGTTTTACAAGATCATTTCCACTACTGTTAATCCAATATGCCTTTGGCTGCGATTTAGCCTCACTTACCAAATCGTCAACATAATTGATTACATCCCATGGGCAATAAATATCTGCATTACCAAAACGATAGCCATCATACCATTCCTTCACTTCTGTGAAATGCTTCTGCAGATTGTAGTCTTCCAGCAATTTTTTTACTTCTTCATTCGTAAAGCCGAATTCTTCATCATATCGAACATCGTCTGCCGAATAAACCTTAAAATTATTCAAGCCAGTAAAGATGCTCTCTTTGGAAACCCGAAGGCATCCTGTTAATACAGCAAACTGTAGAAAATCATTTGTTTTAAGTGCTTCACCGAACAATCCACGAATAAGTGCCACCATTTCTCTATAATAGCCATGCTGAAAGGACTTATCAAGTGGAACATCATACTCGTCGATCAAAACAATCGTTTTCTGACCATAGTGTTGATATAAAAGTTCTGAAATTTTCTTAAGTGAGAATTTCAGCTTCGTTGCAAGAGTAGTTTCCTGTTCCCCTTGAAGTGAAATCAAATCACGATATATATTCTTTTCGTCATTGTCCAGTCTGCTACTGTTCAGCAAGAACTTAAATCGTCTCACCTCGCCAGCAATCAACTCACACAGGGCAGACCGTGCTTCTTCAAATGTTAGTCCATCTACACCTTTGAGAGACAGAAATATAACAGGATACTTTCCCATATATTCCTTACAAAGTTCTTCATTCTGCGAAATATAAAGGCCATCAAATAATGCTGTGTCTGTTCCAATCTCGAAAAAGCTCTTAAGCATACTCATATTTAAGGTTTTTCCAAATCGGCGTGGTCTGGTAAATAAATTCACTTTACTCCAATTTTCAAGAAGCTGCTCTACCAATTTTGTTTTATCCACATAATAAAAGTCTAACTTCCGAATTTCCTGAAAGTTCTCAAAACCGACTGGAAGCTTTTTTAATTCCTGCATATTTTACACACTCCTCCGAAGCTTTAGTCTTAGGATTGGGTTACATACAGCAAGGTAGACCTGTCCTAGTGTGGTTTAATTTTACCATTTAGTTTGACAAGTATCAAGCCGATAAGTCGTTGCTAAACAAAAATAACACCGATTTTCATATGTTAGTTTCTTTATGAACAAAAGCAAACGAGACATTTAAATGAATATTCAAAGAATCCGAGATTTGAGAGAAGATTCCGATTATACACAGGAATATATTGCAAAGCTGCTGAATGAAAACCAGCGCACTTATTCCAGATATGAAAATGGAGAACATGCAATTCCACTTACAATACTTTCTTTTCTTGCAGACATCCAAAAAACCCATATCAGCGAATCAACGCTGATATGGGTTTTTTTATACACAACCTTCTCCAAAGAATGAGTACTCTTATTTATTGCTGATAGCTGCCTGAGCTGCTGCTAAACGAGCGATTGGTACACGGAATGGTGAGCATGAAACATAGTCCAAACCAATCTTGTGGCAGAACTCTACGGAAGATGGATCTCCACCGTGCTCTCCACAGATACCAACATGAAGTTTTGGATTTACTGGTTTACCAAGTTTGATTGCCATATCCATTAACTTACCAACACCATTCTGGTCAAGTTTAGCAAATGGATCGTTCTCGAAAATCTTAGCATCATAGTAAGCGTCTAAGAACTTACCAGCATCATCTCGTGAGAAACCGAATGTCATCTGTGTTAAGTCGTTTGTACCGAAGCAGAAGAACTCAGCTTCTTTAGCGATTTCGTCAGCTAATAATGCTGCACGAGGAATCTCAATCATAGTACCAACTTCGTAT
>OHTG01000714.1_pt1 | contig 19879 bp, 17 predicted proteins | sample 1578761 | NCBI WGS metagenome assembly OHTG01 (sample SAMEA3879536, study PRJEB24766) | human gut metagenome | biome: human-associated habitat; feature: feces | place: USA | collected 1985/1987
ACAACATCTTGCGTGTCTATTTTTGATATATCAAATGACATTCTTTACACCTCTTTCACATCTACTAATGCAGATTTCAGATTTATCCAAATCTTACACGTGCCTTTGTATTTTATAGGGCAAAAGTTTTCGTATGAACAAATACAACACGGATTGCTTTTCACAAAAAAACGTTTAATTTGCCCTTAAATGCAAAAAAAAACACCCTCCACTTTCATTAAAAAAGCAGAGAGTACTTTACATGCTTAAAAACAATTTACTTGGACGCAAAGGCCGCAAGTATCAGCTATATTTTGTTATTGGCAGCTTTACATCTTCGCCATTAAGGGCAATAACATATTCGCTATCCATATTATTTATGCAAGCATAGTAATGATAAACCGGTTCAATATCTGCTGACTGATTCTGTATTACGGAGACGAAGTTGGAACCACGATTGTCAGTTATATTGATTTGACCGCCATCAGTATTAAACACCGCGATATAATAATCCGAAGAGTTTTTATATCTGTATATATGAATAGATATTCCGTTGCAAAAATACTGAAACATATCTTTTGTTGCCAATGTACTGCTAATTTTCCAGCCTTTTTGCGTTTTAGGGACAATTTTATAAGTATTCACATTGTTTTTGCTTGCAATCACAAAGCTTGTTTCTGTTCCGCTGACTATATTGTCTATATCCCAGGAGTTTGTATAATGAAATGCTTTCTCAGGAGAAGAAAAGGTAATAAATGCGTTTTCAAACGGAATCAGGTACAACAAGCTGACAGTTATTGAAACAGCTATAAATGCTGCAATACAACATTTACGCTTATCTATTGTTTTTGTATATTTAATAAGGACAAAGAGAACAATAGCAATTATGAACCCAATGCCTAATCTGAACATTCCATACAACATTTTTTTCTCCTTTCTTACACTGTGCCGGCACCGGTTGTGGAAACGTTTCCGGAGCTTGGGCTGGCTCACCTGAGGTTAGATAATAGGCAAGGGCTAAAAGCGCATATCCACTAAAACCTACATAGGTATATATTGTTTCCGTGGTTTTATCATCCCACTTAATTTCTGTAGTTCCAGTATATACAGCAGTTAAATTTGTGAAATTAACCTTTTGTCCCAAAAAGCGATGCTTGCTGAGATAATGCATTACATCTTATTTGCAATATCAGAGATTTTTTTCCATCTACAATAATCGCTTTTAACTTGTTCATATGTTTTTCGAACAACGGAACACCGGTTTGTTGCCGACTTTAGCTTGAATAACTCCACCAATCTTTTGAATTCTTTTTTTCGAGAACGATCATTAATTAATGTTTCACATTGACACAATAATTCATCAGCAAAGTTTTCAAGGATCATAGCTGCTGCCCCATACATATCATCTCTGCTTTTACTATTTAGTGCAAGTTCAAGCAGAATATCAAAATTTGGTAGAGGGGATTTATAAAATCCGTTTTCTTTTCCCCAGCCAAAATCGTACAAAGCGGTCCTTATCCATATTGAATTATCATTTGGGTTAATTGCTGTATTCGCATCTTTTGATATTAATCCAAAATCAGAAGCCTTACTTTTATTAAATCTCGTACTCATAACAAAATAGTTTCCCATCATCATTTCTCCTACGGCATAATTTGAATAGATCCACTTTGTGAAGCAACACCATATATTATATCTCTGCCCTGCAATAATGGGTATTCTATTGTAGCCCATGTGCTTTGTAAACTAACACCTGCTGCATTTTGAATTGAGCATATCGCACTACTTGAATTGCTCGCAACATTGGCAAAATTTGATGAAGCCGCCTGCCATACTGAATATGGGGCATCAATTTGCTCTAAATATGTTCCTAATCGAGTCATTTCTAATGTTTTTCCCCCAACATCGTTAGCAACTTGCTTTGCTGCGTTTTTAGCAACATCTCCACCAGACCAAAACACTTGTGATACACTACTACATGCCTGCGAGGTATTATCCGCTAACATTTTTGCTCCAGCAACAATACCCGCACTTCCCGCAACAGATACTACGGCTTTTGCTCCAATAACAACTGAAGCCACTGTAGCTGTTACACTTCCCGCAAGTAAAACACCTGCTGCTGCACCTGCACCAAGCCCAATTAATCCACCTATGGCAGCTCCTTTTAGAGCGCCTTTCCAAACACTTTTGCCCGATTTTGCAGCTCTAGCTCCTCCAATTACTGCCCCTGCAACTGCACCAATTGCAGCTGTTATTGCTAAAAATGGAAAATGTCCATCAGGATCGGTAAGCTTTACTGGATTGTTATTGCAATAAGCAAATAGGTTATATCCGAGAACTCCCGCAACTGTATTCAACTGTGAATCAGCATTTATAAACCTGTACAATTCAGGGTTGTAGTACCTTGATTTGAGGTGGTAATAACCTGTCTCGCTGTCGTAATAGTAGCTTCTGTATCGCAGAGGGTTCGTTTGAGCCAAGGCGGTGTATTATAAAATAAATATACACACTTCAACTGTTTCGCACGGCTTTAATCACACAGAACCGTTCTCTGTATTATTATCTGCCAACAATTTAACGTCTTGCTCGTAATCGGTGTCAACGGAAATGGTTTCAACCATTTCCAAATCGATTACGGTAACACCGCTGTATTTACCGTATTCATTTACGGTTTCAAGCTCAATTTGGGTGTCGGAAAAGCTTTTCAAAAAACCGGTTACGCTGTTCTCTTCATCCTCCAACGAAACCAAAAGTTTGCTGTTTTCGGCAAATTTCAGCAATGAGAAGAGAATATTTTCTTCATCAGGTTCAAATTGCGGGTGACTTTGATGTTTTAATTTATACAGCGTTCCGATTTTATTTTCATACTCTCCGTCATAATCGACACGATAAACATTGCTTGCATATTCATATACAAATCCGTCGTATTCGCCTCGTGTGTTAATGTGGGCTATCAGCACCTCGTCATCATTACAGGCGGTAATATATCCCGTCAGATGATGGCATGTGTCCTCTTTATCGAGGTATACGTTTGCAACCTTTCGCTTGTCTCGACAAAATTTTATGCTGTTTATAATATCCATATTATTTTACCTCCTTCTTTTCCAAGACGGTTTCATCTTTTTCTTTTCACTTTGACGCCCCGGTCTTGGTCTTGTATGTTTGTCATTAGTTTTTCTCTTTGAACCATTTCTAGTAGTCCTGTGTCCGGCAGACTGTGAACCATTTTTAGTAGTTTTTTTCCCAGATGTTTTATCGTAAACTATTTTTATTGCTAATACAATAGTTACAACAGCCATTCCAACAAGTACTACTTGACCAATAATATTCCATGCATTTGCCCCGGCAAACGCCCATACATATAAACCATAACCTCCTGCTATAGCTATTGCGCTATTTCCATCATAATCAACCATATTTACAGGATTATTAAGGCAATATGCAAATAAATTATTCTCAAGAACATTATTTTGGTCTTCATCAAGTACATCAACACTATCAGCATTTATAAACCTGCACAAATCAGGGTTGTAGTACCTTGATTTGAGGTGGTAATAACCCGTCTCGGATGGGTTCTGTTATGTACCCTGAGGGGGTGTCCCTCCTCCGTGGCTGTGTCTTTTCGGACGGTTACCTGCTGAAACAAAATGCCGTCTACCGGCAATCACCGTCGCTCGAATACCATGGCACTTTTATTTAACTATATATGAGCCTAACTCCTTTCTGCAAACAAAAACGTCCACAATGTTGCTTTATATTTTATATATTATTTAAGTATTCCGAGCTGTTATTAATATCACCTGTCACATTAAAGCATAATTTTTCATTTTCCATATAAGTTGAAATCGTGTATTCGTGCTCCAATCCGGTATAAGTCAAGCTATAATTACTGATGTCTTTAATATAAACTGTAGTTGTGCTTGATATGTTGCCGTTGGCAAAATTAAATTTGTGATTTTCAGAATCCGACACACTATCAGGAGCAACACTGCCGAAAATAGTCAAATAATAATCGTTAGTATCTTTTAGGTGGTAAAAGCTTACACTAACCCCTGAACCTGAACAATAGTAAATACGTTGGTTCTTTTTAGGAAATCCGACTATATATTTTCCGTCCTTTTTCAAAATCACTGCAGACCTAAACCTATTGGGAGAGGATTTCTGCCTGAATGAAACAAATGCCGAATCCTGACCGTATTCTATAAAGTCGATATTTCCCGAATACATATAATCAAATACCTCTTCAACATTATCGTATTTATGTATTTGTTCAATCGGAAAAACAACAGAAAGCTGATATAAAACCGCAACCATAACAAGTACAATAGCAACAATGCGTTTTCTATTTTTAGTATGTTTTGTAAAAAGCAATGCAAGCAAAACAGCAATACACGCTATAACAAGTCTTATTATATAAAACATAATGACACCACTTTTTTAATTATTCGGTTGTGGCTGCAATTGAGGATAACCGCTATATTCAGGCACATTTGTTATCCCAACCAATGTGCCTACAGCTACAATTGGCCAAATCATACTTATATTACAGTAAATATAGTCAGTATTTTCAATTTGGTTATCTGCGCTCCAAGATATCACTGTAGTTGAAGCCTCAATACCAACTTGCATTCTCGATAAATCCATTTTAATTCCTTTAGAGCTATAGGAATTGTCAGAAAAATATGTGCTTTTTGAAAATCCTATATTATCGACTCCTAAACTTAAATCATAATATTGGTTTTTAAAGTTTATTTTTACACCACACGAAGAGGCAAAAATGAAATCGCCTCGAACTTTTCCGTAAGTCATAATAGGTTTAGATTTTGAGAAAGGCTTTTTTTGAGTGCTTGTACGGTTACCAACAGTCATAGAAGCCGGTATTAAATTAGAAATATCTACAGCTGGTGTGGAATCCTCAACAAAAACACTTGTTTTCTCGTTTCCAAATGTATTACCTACAAAATTCTTAAATGCGTTCCACCTTTTTGAAAACCATTTCTTTACATCTTCCCAAGCATTACCGTTACCGTCTCTCCTATTTACAGGATTGTTGCCACAATATGCAAACATATTTTTGTCTAACAATACCTGTCCGGGTTGCGCATAGCCGTCCGCATTCAAGAACCTGCCGACTTCAGGAGAATAATAGCGTGATTTGAGGTGGTAATAACCCGGCTCGGCTGGATTCTGCTATGTACCCCGGAGGGATGATTTTTCGGAATGTTACTAGGCCGAAAAGAGCGCTATGTACTGGCAAGCAGCGCCGCTCGAATACCAAGGCACTTGTCAGGAATTCCTTGAAACCTTTAAGGGCTTGTGATTATCCCAGTAGAATGTTAAAAACTTGTCGTTAATATTTCAATGAAATACTTATCCACATCCTGACTTTCGTCAAAATATTCTGATATATGTTCTCTGACTCTTTTCCGTTTCCTTTCAATTTCTTTATCAGAACGGTTATCCAACGCAAATAGTAGTTGTGCAAACATGTTCCCATTTTTGCTTGCTTTTTCAATTTGAATTTTCCCTTGTTGTTCTATTGCAGTATACTCCACTCCGGAATTTAGAAACAAATCTGGTCTAACTTCCATCATATATCCAAATAGCCATTGGCAGTTCTCATTAGCAGAAAATGCAGAATTGAAATACTTGAAACAATGACACAACATATCGGTCAATGTGTCATATTCGCCTTTTCTCAATAAAAGTACCGGTCCGTCTAAAGTCAAGGTATACCAAGTGTTAACCGATAGTTTCAAAAACAGCGAAACATTTTTTCTATCTGCTGTCAGCTTTTCGTGCGAATACCGGACACAATCGATCCATTTTCCCTCAAGCTCAAGCTTTCGCGTATATTCATCGCTGTATAAAATCATATTATCACCTTGTTTTCACCCATGCATCAGATATTTTAATTACACCGCCAATAACTGCACCAACCAAACCACATACAACAACGTACATCCAACGCTGCCCTTTTGGAATATTGCTTTTTACAGCCTTGTTATAGCCGTAGCCACCACCTGCAATGCCACCAATCAATGCGCCAATACCAATTCCAATTAGAACAGCTGTAGATATTACAAACTCTCCTGTGGGGTCAAAATTGTTAACGGGATTGTTGAAACAATAAGCATACACATTGTATCCAAGGATTTCAGACCCTTCGTCAAATTCACCATAATCAACATTAGGTTCAGGGCTAATCCACCTGCCAACTTCGGGAGAATAATAGCGTGATTTGATGTGGTAATAACCCGTCTCGCTGTCGTAATAGTAGCTTCTGTACCACAGCGGGTTCGTTTGAGCCAAGGCGGTATCGCCGGTTATTTGAATTACGTTACCCCAAGCATCGTAGTAATAGTTTGCAACTACGGTGCCGTTTTTATCGGCTATTGCGACTATATCGTTTTGTAAATTCTTTATGTAGTAATATTCTTCGCCGTTATAGTTGAAACCGAAAGCGTCGCCTTTGTGATACCACAAAGGCAAAACTTGTCAGGAGTGCTCCTTGAAACCTTTCAGGCTTGGAATTATCCCAGCGGTTGCCTTTTGCCCCAAAAAGGTGATGCTTGCTGGTATAAACTCTTTACTCTTTAGGATTGCCTTTACTGTTTGTGCAGAAGCAAACGCAAGTTGCTTTCCCAAACCTCATCCCTACACTTTTTTGCTTTTTTAATGCAAACATTTATTGCATTACAGAGTGAATTTTCATCTGAGTATTTTTGCAACCTATTCAAGATGCAAAAAGCCCCCGGCCAATTCATGTCTTGCAACCATTCTAACATTTCAGGTAAGTGAGGCTTGATTTCTTCGTCGCTTCTTTCCGAAATGATAACAGCACAATTTTCCCATACATTTTTATTATGCTTTGGTGTTAACGGTTGTAAAAATGGAATAATTGTTTCCGTGTTTCTTGCTAAGGATATTCCTTTGGATTGAATTTCAGAGGGCACATGCCAATCGAGCATATCCATAATTTCTGTAATATCTACCATTTAAATAGCCTCCATCCCATTTAACGACAACCGATTTAACCGCTTGTGTCCAAATCGAACCGGAACCTGCATATATCCAATCTTCCATTGTTGCACCTACAGTTAACAGTGCAACGCCCACGGCAGCAACAATATCCCCAAAAAGAAGATGCTTGCTTGTATGGTGTATGCTCATTCGTCCTTACACGTCAGAATGATAGAACGCCATATCCCCCATATGATTCTCGACAGAACGCCATCTAAACCCTGAAGCACAAATCAAAGTACCCGCATAATCATCTAAATCAGATTCTGACACATTACCACAGTCACACCAGTAAAAGTTTCCGTCTTTCATAATCATTGTAGAATCTAATATTTCGCAGGTATAACTTTCATCAACCGGAAAAAGTTTCATGTGTTTTAATCCTTGAAACTCCATCTCTATCATAGAGTCCTTTTCGTATTGTCGTTGAATTACAACTCGCAAAACCCTACGAACATTCAATGGATGCATTGAAAGGTTTTCACTAACATATGCTCCACTTATATAACTTATCTCTTTTATACAACTATCGTGAAAATGGCATACACTCTCCATAAACTTCAATATTTCGTCATTGGTGTGAATTGTCTCCCACATAAATGTTTCCTTTCTCATACTAACCAAATATCAGAATCAAGCCCTCTCCAACACCGGTACCTAACGTTACAAACAAGAAATCGTCAATAACACCGATTCCTGTAACATCATCTGTAGCTAAAACAACAATTCAAATCGCACAAACGACTTGCTGCCGAAAGTGATGGGATTGCCGATTTCGTCATAGGTCACAGCCTGACCGTTAAAGCTTGTTAAAAGGTTAGCGTGTTACGTATCAGCGCAATTGTAGTTAATATACATCTAAAATGTCCCGACACGTAACAAAACCGCAGGACACTATACCGAAACTGTCATTTTATGTTTTTCTGCTTGATTGTTTCCGCATTATATACTGCCCAATAACTCTTTGTTCCGTTTGACTGTGCTAAAAACTTCGCTATTTGTTGTTACAACAAGCAAGATACATATCAATCACGTAATGCTCAAATTTTTCGTTGTATTTGCTTGTTTCCCACCCAACCGGGATATAATTCAGCCAATAATCATGGCCACGGAAAGGAATTAAATCGTTTCCGGGAAGATTTCCGAGGAACATAAGATTGTCTTTCGGAATAGCCTTGTCAGAATCCGAAATCAGTAAAATTCCATCAGGCGATTCTTCGGGGGATAAATCCAAGTCGTATGAGGTTGGAAGTATACCAAAGCTTGACAATTTATCTAAAGACGGAACATTGTCGCCAACCCATTTATAAACCTGAACAACAGGAACAATGTGTCCGGGCCACCAAGAATACTCTGATACTTTCCTGAAAACGGTATATTTCTCATAGAAGCCTTTTTCTTTGCTGTAATTGCCGGAAAAACGGTATGCATAAACATCTCCAAGATGCCATTTAAACCGGTAAAGTCTATATTTGTACACCTTTTTTTCAGGGGGTTGAGGGGACTCTAGTTTTTCTTTCAGCGTATCAAGAGTTTTTATCCACGAAGTCAGCTGCCTTTCACCGGATTCTTTCCATCGCTGGAATTCTTTGTCTTGTGAAAGAAAATACAACGCTTTTTCTTTTACCTTTGGAAGCAGTCTTCCGTAATTCCATTGCGTGTCTGCTAAGGCAAACCAAAACAACGGTTCTTCCTCAACATCTCCCATAATATCACGGTTGCTGTTAATCAGTTCTTGTGTTGCCTCATCATTTGTTTTTCCGCGCTTTAGTTTGTCTATATAATCGCCGCGAATATCGCAAGCAGAATCATTTGAATACAGACCGGTGCCCCAAGTACCCATTTTATCACCGTCCCATCAAATTTAATAACTCATCTTCTGCAACACCTTCAAAGATGCTAATAACATTATCAATTCTACCTGTAAAACCAGCAACATTTCCCACTGCAATTTCTCTTCTAGCATTGAGTAAATTATCAAGTGTATATGCAGAAATTAGAATCTGCTCTATTGCTTGAGTTTCAGTTATAGAAATATTCGGTCTTTACGCCGTTTACGGTTTTGCTTACTCTGTCGCCGTCGGTATTGTAAGCGTAAACATATGTGTTGTCGCCGTCGGTTATACGCTCAAGCTGCCTGCCGCACCACTCAAACGTCTTACTGCCGAAAGTGAGCGGATTGCCGATTTCGTCATAGGTCACAGCCTGACCGTTAAAGCTTGTTAAAAGGTCGCGCCACTCGCTGTTTGAATAGCCGTAGCTCGAACTCTTTATTTCTTCTCCGACATTGCCGAGAGTGTATTTATATACCTTTTTGCCGGTAATGTTACCGTTTGTATATGTATATACGGTTGTGGTGTCTGCTCTTTGGTCGTTTTCACGCACAAGCTGATTTAATCCGTCATAAACATAGCTTACGGTATATGTTCCGTCGTTTATACTCAGAATATTGCCAACCGCATCATAGGTATATGTGTATGTTCCGTTTGCGGTTTCGAGGGACTTTACTGTTGTCGAAGTTCTGTTGCCGCTCTCTCGGTCGTAATAAGTATAGCGATTATGCAGCGTTTTTGAAAGCGACGGCATAACGGTTTTGTCGGTAATTCTGCCGAATCCGTCATAAGAATAGCCAATTTTTTCCTTGCCGTTCCACGTAACGCCGTATATTTGGTCTGGCATTTCACCGACACTTAAATTACCGTAACGATAACCGATGGTTTGCTCACCGAGTGCAAATTTGTGTTTAACACCCACAAGGTAATTTGTTTTATCGGCGTAGGTATACGCTAATGACGAAGAAAGCGTTGAACCCACATATGTTTTTTGACCGACTGCACGGTTCGCAAGGTCGTAACAGAATACTGTTTTTTCGCCGGTAGCACTGTCGAATCTTGACGCAATGTTACCGTCTCTGCCGTAGCTGTAGCTTAGCTTTCTGTTACCGTCTCCATTATACATTTTATACGACAAACGGTCAAGATTATCATAAGAATAATTTATACAATCTCCGTTGCCGTAATTTTGTTTCAACAGAAGTCCCGTTGCAGAGTCATACTCAAAGCTTGAGAGCATGCGGTATGATGTACCGTTTCCGACCTTTGTTTCCGTTGTTCTGCCGAGACTGTCATAGCCTAATTTGTATTTAACGGCACCGTTTACATCAATGTCTGTAACCTGACCCGCGTTGTTATAGACGTAGCTGTTTGTCATACCGCCCGATGATACGCTTTCAAGGCGGCTGTTTGCGGCATTATACGTATAAGATGTTTCTCTGCCGAGAGCGTCTGTCGAGCTGTTTAAAACACCTTTTGTCGTATCATAGTTATATGAAGTGACATTTCCGAGCTGGTCCTTTGACGTGGCGACAAAGTTCTTATCGTCGGTATACGTCGCTTCGCTGATAATGGAAGCACCGTTTTCCTGCCATTCTGCCGGGTAGAAATACCAACGCATACCCTCGGGCAGACTGTCGGAGTTCCAGCTTGCCTGTTTTACGGTCTGTGAAGCAATTATTTCGTTGCCGGTATCAAGTTGTCCGTCCAAAACGCGCGTATAGTCGGTACAGCCTGTGGATATGGCGAAAGTATTATCCTGCTTTTTGACTATTTTGAATTTTTGTGCCGAATTGCCGTTCTTGGTGCAAAGCTGAAGCGGTGCCGCCTGAGCCGACGAACCGTCAGCTATGTCAAGATAAAGATTTGCGTTATTCGAGTGAACGGAGCGTATATTATATACATCGGTCTCTCCGGGGACTGCTTCAAGCACCCAGTGCTGTTTTTCATATCCCGGTGAATAAGAGTATGTAACTACGCTGTTGCCCACCGCAGGAGAATCTCCGCTGTCGAGGCTCTTTCCCGAATAAGAATTGACAATAATGTACTCTTTTCCGCTCTCAAGCGTTACTGCCGGTGCACGTGCCGCCATTTCGGTTTTGGTCACATTGCCCTTGTCGTCGTAATAGAAGCCGTAATCCTGTCCGTCAGAGGAAAGAGCATAAAGCAGTTCCTTTTTATCCGTATATGTATACATATACTTACTGCCTGAGGGATTGAGCATTTTTGACATCTGATTGCCGTAATATGCAAATTGAGATTCGTTTTTTTGAAGGTCAACCGCCGAAACAAGGTTGCCGTTTTTATCGTAATCGTATGTTTCGCCGTAATCCTCTTTGTAGCAAAAAGCACCTGTGGTGTAAAGAGTGTTGACGTTATAGGAATATACTGCTTGAATTGCTATCTTTGCATAATCCGTGGGGATTTTTGCTTTGCCTGTTACAAATTGCCATGAATTCACATCGCAATTGGCATTGTAATGCTGCATACCGAGCCAATTTCCCGCGGCGTCATAATAGTGAAGAGCTATTTTGAAAGTAGGTTGGTAGCGGTCATTTTCTTTAAGACCATTGTCTGTGGGTGCAGAGTCACCCTTGAGCCACATACCAAAGCTGAACACATCATTTTCATGTCCCGATACGTTTATGTATTGCAGTGCTCCACGGAACTTATCGGTAACGTCACTGTATGAAATGCCGCACCAGTCAAAGCCGTTGAGCCCCGCGCCGGTAACTGTGTTAGGGTCAACATTTTCCCAACCGGTAAGGCTGTTTGTAAACGAGCCGTTTTCTACAAGGTTGAAACAGCTTTCGGAACCCGAACGTTCAAGCTGAACATCATCAAACCAAGCATAACCCGACGCATTCCCGTTAAGACCCATTGTAACCCGTATGGATTTGCCGGAGTCGATTGTAAATGTAACGCTTCTGCGTTCCCATTGGCCGTCGCCGTGTATAGTGTGATTTATGCTGTCTGCATATACGGCATTTTCAAATCCGTTGTCGCCCCAAATCTCAACACCGAGATTTGTTCCGTCACCGGTCAGCCATACATTTGATGTGGTAATGTATGCGGAAAGGGTGTATGTTCCTGCCGGGAGAAAATATTTGTCAAACGATTGTACCAAATATGCTTTGCCTGCCGAATTATCGGCTTTGCTTATCTGCAAGCAACCGTTTCCAAGATGTCCGTTTTCGGTATCGTACTTTATTTCGTATGCTCCGTTGGGATTATCTGCATATTGCCAGTATCCGTTAAATCCGTTTGCCAACTGCGGATTTACCATATAATTGGTGGCACTTGAAAGCACGCGCGACTGCGATAAAATTTTATTTGACACGGGATTTGCTTTATCGTTATCCGTGCTTTTACCAAGTTCAAAAAACTTTGCTGTTCCGTCCTCATCGGAAACTATTCCTTTGGTCTGACCGTAATCATTAAATTGATATGTTAATGTTCGTCCTTGCTTGTCGGTTACGTCAGTTTCATTTTGTCTGTATGAGAACGCATAAAATACAGGGTAATTTCCCGCTATGCCTGTTTCAACAGCTGCTACGCGGTGTTGTGATGATGAATCATAGTCGGCAACAAACTGTTTATTCATACTGTCCGTTACTACCGAAAGCAGCGAATAATCATTATATGAGTAACTGCAGCCTGTACCGTCCGCAAAGGCTACGTATGAGAGCTTGCCTTGGTAGTAATAGAAACTCGTCTTTCTTCCTGCGGGGTCTGTTATACCGGTGCAAAATTCGGGATAATCGCTGAGTTCGTATTCGTATGTATATACTCTGCCGGCACCGTCCGTTACTGTTTTCAGGCGGGTGTGTCCGTTAACGGAATCATATCCGACAACCGTTTTAACGCCGTTCGGAGCCACAACTTCCGTAAGATACCCGTCGTGGTTGAAATACATGACGTTTTCGTCTTTATCCTTGAGTTTGTATCTGTCCTCATCGGGAAGATATTGCAAGGTGTATCCGAGACCGTCCTCATCTTTTCCGATACCGCTTTCATCATAATAGAACCAGTGTTTTGTACCGTCGGCATCGTGTAAGAAAAATCTATAGCCTTGCGGCGCCGTACCTGCGTCATAACATACATAGACATGATAATTTGTTAGGAACCCGTTACCCATATATGAATAACCGCAATTGGTAACATTTGAATTATATACGAGCGAAATGTTGACGGGCATAAGATTTCCGCCGCAGTCCGTTGTTACCGGCTGTGCGTAAACAAGATTTCCGTTGTAATTATTAACGCTTGCCGAACCGTTTTGACCTGCGGAAAGGTCGGTATACGACCAATAATCTTCAAATCCCGACATATTGCGGTATGAAAGGCGCAATATCGGTCTTACAATATCGCTTGTTGTGTAAGTACTTGAAAGAAACCATGCGCGAGCTTGGCTTGAGCTGTTTTCTTTATCGGAACGTAAAAATACGCCGTAATTGGGAATTTCACCGCTGTACCAACCGCGCACAAGGTCGGTTATTTCAAATCTCTGCCATCTGTCCTTGCCTTCATCATTACGTTCCATTATTTGAACAGTCTGATAATCAACAACAGAAGAGTCAAACCCAACGCCGCTGTTCCAGCAAACGGTATTCTGCTGCCAATCGGTTGTTACGCGGTGAAGATTTACTTGAAGCTCCGGATAACATGCTGTTGCAAACAAATCAAGTTCTGCGTGAACTACCTTGTCGCTGATACCGAGTTCCGGAAGATTGGCAATTTTGAGTAATCCACAGGTCTTTCCGTAGCCGTTGGTCTTACCTACATATATGCTGCCTTCATAGTCTTTACTGCCTCTGCCGTAACAAGTTCCTGCATTTTTTGAAGAAATAAACGCACTTTGCAGGTTATGTTCACTGTTTAGCTCTTGGCTCGTCTGTATGAGTGGGTCAACCGTTACTGGAAATTTACGCTCATTATTTTGAAGCCAATCACTCGAAACAATCATTTTGATTTTTGCCGTACCGCTCGACTGAGAAACCAGTTCGTATGCAATATCATTACTTGTTTCGTAATTGGCGTCATACATATACGGTGCGTTGAGTGTAAATATGACATCTCCGTTATTTGTCCTAAAGTCGATTGTTCTTGAATCCACCTGATAAGCAGTTAATCCATCACACTTATATTCGGCAATGAATTCGTTTTGTGCTTCAACCGAATTAAGTATAAAGTTTTCTTTAGTAGAGTCTGTGCCTATTATATATTGAATGTCCGTTTTGGGAAATGCGCTCTTAAATAAAATTTCAGAGCTGGCATTTTCAAGAGTTGCGGGGTCATTGTCGTCTTCTTTGCTTTTTACCGTGCCTCTCTTTTTGCTTATGTTTTCGTAATTCCACGACAATTTATAGCCGTCCTTTGATATTTCGGCTATTTTGGCATCGTTTATTTTTTCGGAAATACGAATATTGTAATCAGCACTGTTGTTAGAATAATCTTTCTGAGGAACAAGACTTTTTATCCGTCTTGCACCGTTTTGCGGTTCTGTGTCTTCGGCATCTACGGAAGTTAACGAGTTGTCATAATCTTCCCAGCTGCCGTTTTCGCCTTTGAAATGTACAGGTGACGTATATTGTACCACTTGGTAGCTGCCGTCACTCATTCTGAAAGTTTTCGTGTATTTGTCTCTTTTGTCTTTAACTTCGCCTTGAATAACCGGCGAGTCTTCTTTTTCGTCCGTGTTATCCATTTCGACGGTTTCCGAATTCAACGACATTCCACTCTCGCTGATGTTCCTTGATTCGGCAATGTCCGCCGCAAACGTCTGAAGCGGAAGTATATCCGCAAAAAGTAAAACGGATAATATCACCGATATTACCCGTGCCGTAAACTTAAACTTCTTTTTCATTTGCCTCACTCCTTAACTTTTTGTGTTATAAAGTATTTTTGGTGTGATTTCCGTCAAATCCGTTACACAAAAAGCACCCTCTTTCCGCAGCCGCTTCTTATTTTGTTACTTAGCGTAACATTTCTTCGTCATATTAACATATAACGCAACAACACGTCAAGGCTTTTTTGTAAATATATAACAAAACAGCAAAAAGTTAAAGCACAAAAATCCCCTCCCAATGTATGACCTACACCGGAAGGGGTGTTTTGTTAATATTATTAAGCATTAATCAACTTCTTTACTGAGCTATAAAGGTATAACCATTGTTTTTAGCCAAAGTTTCGGCATCGGCACCACCGGCAGTAAGCCGCAAAAAACGCACCTCACGAAAGTGGGGTGCGTTTTTTTGCCTTTGCTTCGGCGAATGTTTGTTTTACTTGTCGGTATTTGGCTGTTTATTTGTGCTTTTAGCCTGCTTTCGGTTATTCTCACCTGTTTGGGGTTTGGTTTGGATTTGGGTTTAGGTTTGGGTTCGGGTTTACTTATTTATATTTGTTTATGTTTATTCTTCGACATTTAAAAGCTGACGCAGCATATTCTTTGTCATAAGATTATCGGCAAACACTAGGGTTTCACGAAGTCGCTTTTGCGGACTCTCGTCCCAATCACATTCGGGAGCGGAAGAAACACCCATTTTTCTAAGCGCGTCGCAATAAGACTTTGCCGCAAGACGAAATTCGCGGTAATTCTTTTCGTCTCTGCCGTTCCACGCGGTATCGGCGACGGCGAACCACCTCGGAAAACACATATAGCAAAGCCGTTCAAAATCCGTGATGTATTCCGTCCATACCGGCGTTTCCACTCCGACTATTGATTTTTTGCCTGTCTCCGTTAATCCCTTTATGCTCTTCGGGTCAAACATATATACATCTTTAAGCGGATACATACCGTACGGATAATCGGCATAATACGGCTTAAACTTTTCGATAATTACGGGGCAGCCCTCATTTGCGCGCTTTACCGAGACGCCCGTTTTATCAAGCCAATATGCAAGCGTTATGTTTTTATCGAGAATACCGCCGTTTGCCGCTTCGTTCCAGCAAATGACACGCCTGCCCTTTTTTTCGAGATACTCTGCGGCTCTGTTCACAAGACTGCAGTGCAGCTCCTCTTCGTTTTTAAGCCCGAGCTCGCGTATTTTTGACTGACATTTGGGGCACTTTTTCCACTTATCCTTCGGGGCTTCATCGCCGCCGAGATGGAAGTACTTGCCGGGGAAAATATCGCAAAGCTCATCTAAAATGTCATAAATCAGCTTTAATGTCGCGGGATTTCCCGCGCAGAGCAAATCCTTGAATATACCCTGGCTTGTTTTTGCCTTAACCTGCTCTTTATTGCACGATAGCTCGGGATACGCCTGAAGTATGGCACTTGCGTGGCCGGGAATATCTATTTCGGGAATAACCTCGATATATCGCTCTTTACAGTATTCGGCTATTTCTTTCAGCTGTGCCCGAGTATAAAAATGACTGTAAACGCTGTCGTCGTTTTCTTTTTTACCGAAATGTGAGCCCTCACGGCTACCGCCTACCAAAGAAAGCTCCGGGTGCTTTTTTATTTCGGCTCTGAAGCCCTGATCGTCGGAAAGATGGAAATGAAAATAATTGAATTTAAGCATTGCCGCCGCATCAATTATCTTTTTTATTTCCTCCACGGTAAAGAAATGACGACAGACGTCCACCATAAAGCCGCGATAAGAAAATACGGGCTTATCCCTTATTTCACATTCGGGGAGCATATTCCCGTCCTCTCGCAGAATTTGCTTATACGTAATATCGGCATAGTGTAAGGCGCGCTCACTGCCGCCCTTTAAAAAAACGCCGTCACGGTTTATTTTAAGCGAGTATTCCTCTTTTCCCATATCGGCGTCAAAACTCTCAGTTACGCTGCCTTTCGGGACATATTTGCCGGAAAACGTTATTTTTTGCGGTTTCGGAATTATATTCATAAAATTCACCCGTTTCTCATTGAGTTTTGTTTTCAAAATAAGAATAGCTATAATATAACACACAAATTATAAAATTCAAATATTTTCGTTTTGCGTATCGGTGGCAGTTTATAAACACTTTCTAACTTTTTGTATATTATGCCGACTGAACAATTATTTTAAGACAAAATTATGTAAATTTTAACGTCAAAAAGGTCGAAAATTCTATTGACGTTGAAATAAAGCAAGACTATAATTAAATTGTTAAAGATTTAACCGATACGGTGTTGTGGATAAAAAATCCGTACCGAATTTTTAAAAGAGGGAGATTCTTTTTATGGAAAACAAGAATCAGCGCATCTGTATAATCGGCGGAGGCCCTGCCGGCACAAGCATGGCAATGTACCTTGAAAAAAACGGGTATGATAACTATGTAATCTATGAAAAATCCAATCGCGTCGGAGGTAAGGCATTTTCCCCGAAAATGAAGGTTAAAAATGCCCAGGGCAAATGGGAGGACCGCACCATAGAGATGGGCGCGGTAATGGGCTGCGACACTTACTTTGCAGTTCATGAGTGCGAGGAATTCGGCGGTACAACACACGTCGGAGGCCCCCCTATGGGACGCAAATTTATGAAAGTGGACGGCACTCCTCAGAAAATGTCGCCCATAGCTATGCTCAAAAAGCTATCCAAGATGAAAAAACTGTCAAAGCTTCTTGAAACAAAATACAAGGGCTATGATGTAAACGGTCACCGCGGAATTTCGGAGGGACGCTATGAAGGTCCCTGCCCCTCTCCCGAAATGAAACTCGCTCATATTGAGGGCGTTAACCCCAACCTTAAAGACCTTTCAATGCCGTTCTCCGAATTTTTAAAGCTCAACCATTGCGAGGACGCCACCACGGTTTGGAAGGGTCCGTTCACTTCTTTCGGCTATGGTTATTTTGATGAAATCCCCGCCGCTTATGTCTTAAAATATCTTGACGCATTTACTGTTAAGCAATTCCTTTCGACAGGTAAACTGTGGACTTGGTACGACGGCACACAGAGCATTTGGGAGGGCGTTAACAATCACCTTAAGCATCCGGCGCTCTTAAATTCGGAAGTTACAGACATCAAGAGAGAAAACGATAAGGTATTTGTAACGGTAAACGGTAAGACCGAAGAATTTGACAAGCTCATAATCTGCACTCCGCTTGAGCTGTTCCTCGGCTACGGCGATCCGCGTGAAGAAGAAAAGGATCTCTTCTCAAAAATCGTACATAAGGAATACTTTACAATGGCCGTTCGCCCCGAAGAAGGCAACGCTCCCGAAATTTCATATTACTTCTTTGAAAATATGACTAACGAGACCCGCGGTCATCTTATGGTATTCTATCACCGTTGGTCCGACGGCGTAACAGATCAGCCGCTTGTTACCTTTACTCTTCGTAACCACGAGGGTATGGAGGATGTTCCCTTTGACAAAGCCAAGGAAACAACTCTTAAAGATATGGAACTGTGCGGTCTTAAGGTTGACAAGATTGAGCGCATAGACGACTGGTATTATTTCCCGCACGTAGGCAGCAAGGATTATGCCGACGGTTGGTATGAAAAGGTTGAAGCTATGCAGGGCAAGGACAACACCTTCTATGCCGGTGAAGTTATGGCATTCGGCGATATGGAGGAAACCGTTGAGTACAGCCGCGACTTAGTAAGAAGATTCTTTAAATAGGAGACATAAAAGTATGCCCGATCAGAATAAAAAAATCATCAGCAAATATCAGGGTGACAAAAACCCTGATAAGCGCTATTTGAAGCTCGGCAGAAAAATCACCGACGTTGTGGCTCACAAGATAGGCGGCGTGACATCGGACGATCCCGAATATTGGGGTCTGCGCGAGGTACTTACTCCCGAAATGTGCGACGTTGCTAACAAAATGAAGCTTCGTAAGCACTACACGTTCGAGCAGTTACTCGCTATGAACAAAGAGTATGAGGCTATTGATCTGCAAAAGCTTCTTGACGAGATGTCGTATATAGGCATTCTCGAATATGACTACGGCGATAATTACGACCACAATCACGAGCTTAAAGACCGTCCGAGAATCAGACGTTACCGCGTACCCTTTTACGTACCCGGTTCGGCCGAGCTTTTCAACTCTTCCGTTGACAGAATAGCCAAAAATCCGGCTGTTGCCTCATTCTTTGAGAGAATGACGTTTGTTCCGCTTGCAGGTATCACTCAGATGGTGCCTCCCGGAGGCGACGGCATAGGTATGCACGTTATTCCCGTTGAAAAAGCCATAGACGCCAAGAGTGAATCTGTGGATCTTGAGCATATTTCATACTGGCTTCAGAAATATGAGGGTCACATTTCTGCCGGCATTTGCTCCTGCCGCGCTTCACGTGCTGTTTTGGGCGACGGCTGCACAGACGATTTTGACGATTGGTGCATACAGCTCGGCGATATGGCGGATTACACCGTTGAAACCGGAAGAGCACACTACATAACAAAAGAACGTGCACTTGAAATACTCAAGCTTGCCGAAAAAAACGGCTATGTTCACCAGATAACCAACATTGACGGTGAAAATAAGATATTTGATATATGCAACTGCAATGTTAAGATATGCAACGCTCTTCGCACATCGCTTCTGTTTAACACACCTTATCTTTCGCGAAGCGCTTATACCGCCAAGGTTACAAAAGAGAACTGCGTAGCGTGCGGCAAGTGCGTTGAAACTTGCCCTGCAGGTGCCGTAAAGCTCGGTCAGAAGCTCTGCCACAAGGACGGCACGGATTTCAAATATAAGCACGCTCCCCTGCCGGACAACAACATTTGGGGTCCGTACGCATGGGATGAGAACTACCGCGATACGGCGCGTATGTCTAACACATATCCCACGGGTTCCGCTCCCTGTAAGGCTGCATGCCCGGCGCACGTTCCGGTACAGGCTTATCTTCGCCTTGCGAGAGACGGCAAATACCGTGAAGCACTCGCTATGATAAAGACCGAAAACCCGTTCCCGGCAGTATGCGGCAGAATTTGCAACAAGCGCTGCGAGAGCGAATGCACACGCGGAAAAATTGACGACCCGGTATCAATTGACGCAGTAAAGAAATTTGTAGCCGATCTCGACCTTAAAGCCGAGGACAGATATGTTCCCGAAAAAACGGTACAGTCGGTTCACGGTTCATTTGACGAGAAAATCGCCATCATCGGCG
>OHTG01000738.1_pt1 | contig 19329 bp, 10 predicted proteins | sample 1578761 | NCBI WGS metagenome assembly OHTG01 (sample SAMEA3879536, study PRJEB24766) | human gut metagenome | biome: human-associated habitat; feature: feces | place: USA | collected 1985/1987
GTCGTTGTCGGCGCTGATGTTTTCGGCTCTTACCAGTGCCACCGACTGATTGTAGTTTGAGGCGGCTTCGCGTGACACTTTGGAGGATATGAACTCGCGGAGTTTGGGATTGTCGCACACGAACGAAGAGCAGGCCGCTCCCGATTCATTCACTACCTCCGTATGCAGTTCGGCAATGGCCGCCACCTGTTCGGGAGTGGCATTCCACATCCCTTTCCGCACAGTCTCAAGCATCACGGCGGTCATCTCCTGGATTGCCGCCGGATTCACAGACTTGAAGTATTCCTTCAGTCCGAGATTGTTTTTGTCGGCGATATAGGTGGCATATATGTCGTTCCACAGTTCATCGTCGATGGCCTCAGGTTTCATCACGTTCCATCCGTAGGTGTTGCGGGTTATGTCGGCAAAGAACGATGCATCGCCGGCGCCACCCTTCATTTTCTCCTTGATGTATTGCGGATTGAGAATCGTTGTGCGGCTTTCAACACCGATGGCTTCCTTGACTTCCTGCATGCGCGCGTTGTTGCGGTTGCGGTAGTCGCTCAGATAGGCATCGGGCTCCTTGCCGGTGACATTGCGCACCGCCAGATTCATTCCTCCCATGAATTCATATACGTGGTCGAGGCTGAGGGCGCCCCAGGTGTTGCTCTGACGTGGTTGTACTACCACATCGGTACGTGTCAGTGCTGCCTCGAAGGCATGCTCGCGCATCTTTTCCCAGTCCTCCTCGCTTCCGTAGATGGCACCCATGTTGTTGAGATATGCCGAGGCTATTTCCGATTCGTTGTCCCAGCGGTCGCCGGCCTCAACCATCTCCTGAATGCCGCTGCCGTAGTTGCCGTTCACGCCGCCGAACACGCGTGCTGTTGAAAGTTCACGCGCTTCTTTTGGGGAAACACCGTGGTCAACAAGGTGTTTTTCCGACTCGACAACGCCTTCAGCCACATAGTTGGGGTAGTTGTCGTCCTTGGCGTCCGCCGCCATTTTCACTGCACGGCTTATGAGGAACAGACGTGAGGCCGCAAGGTCGCGGAGCTGTCCGGATGTCTGCACGACAACGTCGATGCGCGGGCGCCCAAGTTCTTCCGACGGAATCAACCGGAGGTCGGTGACACGTCCGAACGGATCGCGCACAGGTTCAACACCGAGCATATAAAGCACCTGGGCTATTGTGGCACCTTCTGTCTCTATGAATTCGCTGCTCCAGAGGGTGTAGCTCACTTTGCGGGGCACTGAATCGCCATGAGCCTTGCGGTACATGGTAATCGTACCGTCTGCCAGGCCTTTTCCTTTTTCCCATGCTACGGCCGACGGGGTTTCCTCGGCATTAACTGCAAACATGTTGCGTCCGGTGGGAAGGATGTCAGGGTTCAGCACCGGATCACCTCCGGAAGTGGGGGAGATGTAACCTCCGTTCAGGGCGTTCACAATGGACGACAGTTCGTTTTCCGGGCTATGCGCCAATTCCTCACGGTATACGTCAATGTTACGCAATGTACGTTTCACTTCACCTACTGCTGCTGCAAACTCCAGCTCTGCAGCAGTATATTCTTTCCGTTTCATCGAGCCATGGCCGTGCCCGTGCCCATGTCCATGAGCACCACCGGAGGTTGCAGCCGGCGTAACATTCTTATGTTTCATGGCCTCTTTCATCTTTTTCAGGTCATCCTCGCTCGCACCCATTTTGCGGGCCATTTCGATGGCTTTTTCCGGCGACATGCCCGGCATCATGGTCGGGTGTTTTGGGGATGCGGGACGTTCTGAGATTTTAGAGACTTTTCCGGGATTGGCCGGTGCCATTGCCCCCATCACCATCATACGCGACAGCATATCCTTCGAGCCATCGGCTGCCATATTGATGTTGCGTGCGCTGTCCAGTTCGGTAGGTGTGATGCCTGCAATGCGGCAGATGGCCTCGTCGTTGACCGGCGCGCCGGAGCTGACCAGACTGCGTGCCCGTTCGCGCCATGAGCGTATGTCGCCCCCTTTGAGTTTCTGCAGGCTATAGGCGATGGGGTCGATTGTCATTGCCTCCACAGTTGAGCGGATATGGTCGGACGAATAGGGCTGGCCGAGCACATAGAGCGCGCCGGTGATTTTTTCGTTGGCAAGTTCTTCGGCGAAGTTCTCTATACGCAGTATATCGTCGGCCGAGAATGGTTTCATGCTGTCAATACGCAGCTCCCGGTGTATGCCGAGTTCCAGAGTGTATTTTTTTACCAGTGCGGATGTACGCGCCGAATCGGCATGAGTGGTGGCGCGGTTATAGTCGTTGATGGCGTCCGACAGATTTTTGTAGATGCCGCGGACATTGCTCTCCATGAACGGAGGCGTGAGATAATTGACAATGCCGGCATAGCTTCGGCGCTTGGCAATCATGGCCTCTCCGACATTGGATGTGGAGTAAAGATATACATGCGGCATTGTGCCTACCAGACGGTCCGACCAGTCGGCGCTGCCGAGGGCCACCTGTTTGCGCGGGGTGAACTCAAGTGAGCCATGCGCACCGAAGTGCATGAGCGCATCGGCCTTGAACCCGTGACGCGCCCACAGATAGGCCGCCACATAATTGTGAGGGGGCGCGGCTTCGGTGCCGTGTATAATCTTGAAATCATCGTCACCAAGCCCGGCGGCAGTCTGCGGAATCAGGACTATATTGCAGAACTGAAGGCGTGCGACAGCTGCATTGCCGGCGCCGTCGTTCAGACCGTGTCCGGGAAACGGGCCGTCGACAGCGTCAATTTGGCGGCGCATGTCGTCAGACAGTGAGGCTGCACACCAGCCGTCATATTCTTCCTTTGATATGAGTTGGGGGTTACTGTTTTTGACAAAATCAGCCTTCGCGCCTTCGGCATAGCTGTTGAACACTTTCCCTTTTTCGGCAATCATCTTGCCGAGCTCAGCGGCATCGGCAGGGAGGGTGCCTGTGTTGTATCCCTCGGATTTCAACCGCGCAAGCAGATTGTAAAGCGACGGAACCACCTCCATCCCTTCGGCAACAAGTGCATTCTGTCCGGGGCCTTTGAAGTAGAAGATTGCTACCTTTTTATCCTTATTGGCTTTGCGCTGCAGGGAGATATAGTTGTTGACCGTGACTACGAAATCGTCCAGACGGCCCGGTATGGCTTCTACATATGGAAGTCCGTCGTTGCCTGTGAAATGGGCAAAGAGGGTGTACGGGCGGATAGCACCGTCTATTTCAGGCGTGACGATGCTTTGTGAAAGGAATCCGCCGTTCATGCCTGACTTGTCGGCCATCCATTCGTCAAAGTCGCGGTTGGCGTTGACGGGGGAGAACAGGGGTATGTTGGTCTGTTCGAGCCAACGCACCACCATGTCGCCCATGCGGCCGTGCGCCATGTTGATCATTGCGGCCGGATGGATTGAATCGGCATGGCCGTCGGCAATGAAACACTGGATCACATTTACGGGATACACCACATTGCCTGTGGCTTCAAGATGTGCTACCAGACTGTCGGAAACGCCCATCTGTCCCGTGAGGATGATTTTGGGCGCGTTTTCGTTCCATTTGCCGTTGTTTTTCAGCCAGTGCTCATACTCTGATACGGTTGAAAAATTCAAATCGTCATTTTCCGACGGGTAGTAGAGCAGGGTGGAGGTTGTGATAACGGGATCGCCGGGAGTATCAACAAAAAGTTTTTTCCCGTCGATAAATTTTCTGACATACCGGAGCATGTTGCGGTAATTGGCTCTGCCTCCCACGAGATATTGCCGCAGGAATTCATTGTCGACAGAATCCACCGATACAATCTGGTTCTGCGGGTTGGTGGCGGCTGTTGTTATCACAGGGGTGCCGGATTCGGCCGCTTTAATCAGCTCCTGCCGTTGCTCGTCGGTGATTCGCAGCCCCATGCCGTTTACGAACACCATGTCGTACCGGCCGGCTTTTCCGAGATTCTCTATTGGAATCTCTTCAATTTTTATGAACGAATTGTCGTTGGCTTTGGCAATCTGTCCAAGGGTGATGGTCTGGTAATTGACAAACGCTATGCGTGTCGGAGCCATCATAGTGTGCCATAACACGTAAGCCACGGCTATGAGCACCAAGCAAAGGATGGACAGAATGATTATTTTCTTTTTACTCATTATATCAATCAGTTGAAGAATTCATTTACGTCAAGTGTCACACCAACTGACCATGTACGTCCGGCGGTTGGTGCTGAATTCCAGTAATATACTTTCGGTCTATAGTCAAATAGATTTTCAATTGACATATTCACTTTTATACCTCTCCACATCCGCTGCTGCAGTGTGAATTTCCATAGGGAATAAGCGTTGTCGGTTTCGTATCTGCTTTGTGCTTTTGCAAGATACCGGCCGGACAGTGAGGTATATATCCCATACGTGCTGCAAATCTGTTTGTCGTAGTCAAGTCGCCATGTGGCGGAATGAGGACGAGGCTGAGAGAACTGTGAGTCGATTGACCTGTTGCCGATATGGAGGTAGTTGTAGCTCAGGGATGCTCCCAGACCCATTTCGGTGCGGTAACGTGCATTTAAGTCGATGCCCAAGACCTTCACACCGTCTTCGTTGGTATATACGGCACCCTCCTCGCGCTCGTCATCACCGGGATAGTCGGTGGTGGTGATTCGGCTTGTGTAATAGTTGTAGTAGCCGGAAAGTGTCAGGCTGTAGGAACCTGCCAATATGCCGTGCTGCACATACCCGTTGCGTTCGAGTGCCAGATTTATGTTGTGGCTTTTTTCCGGTTTAAGGTCCGGGTTGCCATAGATCATCTGGATGCCGGCCATATCGAAGCTCATGTACATCTCTTTCAGGGTGGGGGCGCGGAAGCCTCCGGCATATGATGCTCGGATTGAGAGAGGCTTGAGCTTGAACATAGTGGCAAAGCGCGCCGTGAGTGCATTGTTATCCGATTCGGAGAAATAGTCGTCGCGTACGCTTGCCACGATATTCAGCCATGAAAGAGGGTTGTAGTCAAACTGCACGAAAGCATCCAATGTGGTCTGCGCATGCGAATTGTTGCCGGCAAACTGATAGGTGGATAGGAAATCGTACATGCAGTCGGCACCTACGGTCAGGCCGTTGGCTCCCCAGAACTTAGTGTAAAGTCCGTGGGCAATGTGCTGACGGTTGCTGTAGTCGTGGTCGTGGGTTCTCTCCCCGCCTGTGTAACGGGCTTTGTCGTATTGGTCGTAACTGTAGGATAGTTCCAGGTTCTGTGTGGCATCTATCTGCCATACGGACCGCAGCCCTCCGGAGTAGTCATGATAGTGGTCGTCATAGTTGGCACGGTTGCTTACGCGGGCGAAATATCCTCCGCGTGCTATGAAGCGGAGATTATCGTTTACATGATAGGTAAGCCTCTCTTTCACGTTGAGCGTGTTGCCGCCGAAAATCTCATGGATTTTCGACTCCGTATCGAATGCACCGGTGAGGCGGATGGTCTCTACCGTGGAGTATTGCACGGTGGTGTTTGAGTTCCATCGGCCTGTGTTGAAATTAAGGTCGCCTCCGCTTCTCCATTCATTACCGGCACTGCGGTAGCGGGAATTCAGATTGAGATGCCACGGCTCTTTTCTCTCTTTCGTTATGAGATTGACAACACCACCGACGGCATTTGCTCCATAAAGAGCTGAGGATGCTCCTTTTACTATCTCCACCTGACCCACATTGTCAAGGTTGAGGCGGTTATAATCCACGTTATCCATTGTTTCGCCTGCCAGGCGTTCGCCGTCGACGAGAAACAGGACGGCGCTTCCGCCGAAACCGCTCATGTTGAGCGACGTCTCCTGACTCATGGCATATCCGAATTCAAGACCCGGAATTTCCTCCGTAAGCAGATCCTGAATGTTGGTGGCATCGGTTTTTCTGATCTCATCGGCTGTGATAAGGCGTGTGACTACGGGCACGTCTTTCAGAGCTTTGGGGGTGCGAGTAGCCGTCACCACAACCTCACCGAGCACATGCTGGTCCGGCACCATATGCCTGGTGTCGCTTTTAGGTGGATTGTCGGTTTCATCAAGCACCCTGCCGACAAAGTTGCCGGCAAGGGTGGGAGCTGACGAAAGAAGCCCGCAGACAGAGAGAACAATGCATTCAAGACTTCTTGACATGGCGGGTCAGTTTTTTGGTGCGGAGAATGAGAGAATCATCGGCATGGGCATAGCACCGTATTTGAGATTGATCCGGACAGAGAGTGTGTTGTCTGCAAATGTCCCCTGAAGGATGCCCGAATAGGTTTTGCCTGTATCGGTGTTTCCGGTGAATTCCGTCTCGGCGAGTGTATAGGCGCCGTCTGCTCCCGATACCATAACCCCCGTTATTTTCAGACCGGGAACCAGCATGGGAGGTTCGCCGAACGCCGAGACGCTTATGTTGACCGTGGCTTCGTCCGTATTCTCAATTATGAAAGTCACATCGTCAAAGGTAGATTCCTGGCCCATGACCGAGCATGTCATATTACCGTTGTATGTTCCTGCAACATTTGTTGCTGCCGGAATCACCGGTTCGTCATTATCATCGGAGCATGAAGTAGTTGTTGTGGCGCAGCAGATACACATCATCATCGCTGCAAAAAGATTGGTCAATGTTTTCATAACTGGTTGGCTATTTAGTTGTTAAAGCTTGTTGTCAAAAATAGATTCCGCTATTTATATCATATGCCGCATGGCGCAAGGGCGGCGTTGGCTGCATTTTTACGTTGCAAAATTATGCTCAATCCAATAGGGGGGCAATACCGTAAAAAAATGAAAAAAAGCCGTGATAGGCTCTCTCTTTTCAGTAATATCCGGTTTATTATAGGCCTATAATCACTGATTTTAGGTATTCCGGACAATGATATATATTCGTATCTTTGCATGGGTAAAAATACATTCCTGACAATTAAAAATGATTGACAAACAGAGAGGGTATCTCCCTTCCAACAGCATGAGGGAGTTGATTCGCGACAATGCAATGCTCCTGCCGGCAATAAGTCGTTTCGATATAGCCTTTGGATTCGGCGACAGTCCGGTGAGGGCGGTTTGTGAGGAAAACGGAGTGGACACGGGAACGTTCCTGTGTGTGTGCAATCTGCTGAGCGGATACCAGTATGAGGTTTCGCAGATTTCGTTATGTTCGCTCATGGGCTATCTCGAGCGTGCCCACACCTCGTTCCTCGATGTGCAGTTCCCTAAAATCCGCCATTATCTCATTGATGCCATAAACTATTCCGCATCAAACGAGACGGCACTCCTGCTGATGAAGTTCTACGATGACTATGTAATTGAGGTGAAAAAACACATGGAGCATGAGAACGATGTGATTTTCGGGTATGTGAACCGTTTGTTGAATGGTGAGACCGACGGGAAGTTTAACATAGCCATGTATTCGGTAAACCATGTCGATCCGGTAACCAAGCTCAAGGAACTGAAAGATATATTCATATACCATTATAAGCAGAAGGAGAACGCCCGTCTGAGCGGAGCGTTGTTCGATATAATCATGTGTGAACGCGACATGCTGCGCCACTTCGACGTGGAAAGCAAGCTGTTCATACCTGCGGTGGAAAGGCTTGAAAAGGAGTTGAAAAGATCACCCACAGCCGAAGTGCAGCCGGCGGCGATAACGGAAGATGAGACCGGAAGGCAGCTATTGCTGCTCAGCGAGAGAGAAAAAGATATAATCCGCTGCATCGCGCAGGGAAAAGTGAATAAAGAGATTGCCGATGAGTTGTGCATATCCGTGCATACGGTTGCCACGCACCGACGCAACATAAGTGCCAAACTTGAAATTCATTCGGCTGCCGGCTTGACAATCTTTGCCATTATCCATCACCTTGTGGATGTGAACGATGTGACGCCGGTATAAACCAATATAAATTGATGTAATCGACTGCTTGCGTTTGCATTAGATAACCGCAACGCCCCTGCCAGGGACTGAGATGGCAGGGGCGTTGTTTTTCGGGTTGTTGTGGAAATCAGGAACGCAATGCGATGACAAACCGAGCACCGCGCTTGTATTCCGTGTCAAGGCTTATTGATCCGCCCATCTTTGTCAGTTTGAGGTTGCAGATGGGTAATCCGAGGCCATCGCCGTGCGTAAGGTCACGGATGCTTGAGAACGGTTTGAACAGGTCGGCACAGTCGTCTTCCGGAATTCCGGCACCACTGTCAGTGACGATAAGCTGGTAAACTTTGGCACCGCGTTTCTTCAGTTCCAGAGATATCCGGCCGTTTTCCGGAGTGTGGAGTGCGGCATTGACGAGCAGATGGTGAAGCACCTCTGCAAGTGGTTCGCGACACAGCGGCATGGTCACCTTCGGAGCATCCACAACAAGCGATACCCCCGGCTTTGTCATGGCCTTTATGCCGTCTATGGCATCCTGACAGAATGTCTGGGCATTGCATTCTTCCGGCTCGTATTTCTGGCCGAGAGAATTTTCCAGGTCAGAAAGCTCCTGCACATCCTTAAGGAATGTCTGAATGGCTTTGACGGGCGGCTGCGACTGATCCAGCTTTTCAATGGTTGGACGCAGCTGGTTGGAAATGTTGGCTATGAATTCATTCTTAAGGCGCGCATGCTCGTTGGCTGTCTCGATTGTGTGTTTCTGTTTGCGGGTGAGCAGGATGTAGCGCATCAGGATGATGGCGCCGAACACGAGGGCTCCCGCCAGAATGGCAGCGAGAATGCATAGTGCGACTATTGTGTACTGCTTGGTGCTTATGGTGCTGTCCTTAGCTTCAATGGTTGCCAGACTTTCGTCATATTTCTTGGTGAGCACCGCCAGTTCGTCGGCAGCCATGAGTGCGCGCACGGAATCGTTCCATGCCATGAGCTTGTCGTAGGCACGCGAGGTGAGGCGTGCGTTGTTGGCTTTGGTGGCTATGCCAATGAGTGTCTTGTAACAGTCGCTCACCTTGCCGTATTCTTTTGCTTCCTTGTGTTTGGCCACCAGACGGTCGAGCGCGGCGTCGCCTTGCTGCGGCATTCCGAATGAGTAATAGTAATTTGCCTGTGCGTACAGGGCGTCATTTGCGAGAGAATCTGTGGCAGCGGTTTTGGCCAGCTGGTTGAGCTGGTCGACCAGTTCCTTTGTCTTCGCTCCGTTTTTCAGTTTCATGTACATCTGCATACGCTCCCGGACAATAGGGTAGTGGAGCTGAGGCAGGGTTTTCCCACCCTTGGTCTCGGATTCCGACAATACCGTTTCCGCACGGCGCAGCACGTCGAAAGCCTCTTTGTAGTAGTTCTCACGATGATAGAGCGCGCTGGCCTTGACACCGCATTCAACGGCATTGGCCATATCGTTGTGCTGTGCGAACGAGCTATAGGCCTGAAGGAAATAATAACGTGCCTTGATGTACTCCTTGTTGTCAAGAAATGTCTGTGCCTGTTTCTTAAAGGCCGCACCGTTCGATTGCGCTACGGCTGCATTGCCGGTAGCGGCCAGTACAATAATCAGTAATAAAAAACGGATTTTGTTCATAAAAAATACCAAATGTGAGTGATTTAGCTGTAAGAGGGTTTTGTGGCGTGATCGCGCCGTTAAAAGTTTTTACAAAGATATTATATTTTTTAGCAGACACGCAATAGTGGTGCGGCAACATTTCCTTTTTTCTTGCCGAATTAACATTTTGAGTTAATCGGGAATGTAAATGGCATATACGGGTTGCGGTGGATATAAACAGCGAAACCGGCGGGGAGTGCCCGCCGATTCGCATCTACCAGTTCAATCTTTTCTCGTTTTTTTAATCGTACCGTAGAATTGTAGCAATTGATTCCGTTATGCTTTGATATCGTATTTTATCAGTTTCGCATCAGGTTTGTCTGAGCTGAATGTATGCCCTTCCCATGTGACGCTGCCCGGGGCATAGAACACCGCTCCGGCAATGCCGAGCCGTTTGTTAACCACAATCTGGCACAGGGGCGTATTGGCCACTATCTCAATCTCTGCAGGGTCGAGATGCTGCACTGCCATTGGGGAGGCGATACCCGGTATGACCACGTAGGCGTAATTGCCGCCGTCAGCCTTGTCGCCGTGGCTTATGGCAAAGTTAAACACCGGTTTGCTTACCTGTTCGGTGGACTGGTTGAAGTTTATCCGGGCCCAGTTGCCGGTCTGCGTGGTGTTCCGCAGGTCGATGTTTGCCTCGTCGGGGAGATAGTAGGCCACCTTCCCCTGCCATACGTAGCCCTTGAACGGCCCGGTGTAGCGCGATTCGGGTGCAAGCCTTGTAGTGGTGCTGTCAGACATCAGAAAGACATCCGATGTGAGGTGGCACTGGTTCAGTGTGGTGAAAAGCGAGTCACCTTTAATTCCGGCGCCGAGGCACACCACCTGACGGTCAAACATGAACCATGACTTGCGGGCGCTTACCCCGTAATCGTCCATAGCATATGCCATGACGCCGTTGAGGCCGTCGGATGCACCTTTCACAAAGTCGGAACATCCGTCAACACCCCATTCGTGCGGGTTGTGCTTTTCGCCTGTGGGGAGGGTGGTGCCGGGAATGCGGTCCCACTCCCACACAGGGAATATGTCGGTGTATTCATCGCCCGCAACGCGGATGCAGGTTGCACCCTCGCTCAGATATAGTCCCAGCAGGTTCTCGCCGTTTCCGCTTTCCGACCGGCACGTCTGGTTCGACACGGCACGTACCGAGAAGTCGTAGCGGGGCTGGTTATGGAGCATGTAGTCGGAGGTGTAGAACATGGTGTTGCGCGCCTTGCGGCCTGCCGATGCATTGCCTGTGGCGAACCGTTTGGCAATCTGCGCATATTCGTCGGCATGCGCCGGGTCGAGTGCGCTCATGCGGGCAAACAGGTCCTCCGATGTGCCTCCGTCGAGCATCTTGGGGCGCGATACGGAGCGTCCGCATACGCTGAAGTCCATGTGCCGTCCGCGGAATACATTCAGGTAAGTGTCGCGCACAAACCGCGAGAACAGCTCCACCTTGTCGTCCGGCATGGCAAACCGTGTGCCTGTGAGCATAGGCGCTATTTTGGAGATGTTGTCGATGAACACCGTGCCGTAACCGCCTATGTACAGCTGCCGTTTATGCTGCTGGTACGAAAGGTCCTCGCGTATACCCTCGAAATCGGTGATGCGCACCGGCTCGAAAAATTCGTTTACATTCGTGGTGACAATCGAGTCGTTCTTCATCACGCATCCGCGCACAATGTGGTGGATGGAGATGTCCTGCTTGTTGGCGCCGGTCCATTCGCGCGGATCGCTGGCTGCCATCATGTCCATCAGACCCTGCAGAACAGTGGCCGACGGTTTCTGCGGCGCACCTTCAAGCAGCGCCAGTATGTCGCCCATTACTTTGGGGGCGGCAATCTGGTTGTACCACCAGTTGAACGAAGTGGGGTGGTGCTTGTTCCATGCGCGTATCGATGCGTCGATGGCGCGGAACAGTACCGGGTGTCCGTAGTAGGAGGATGCGGGGTTGGCAAAGGCAGTGCACATGCGTTTCACATTGTTCAGATGTTTCAGCGGATCCCAGTTGGTGCGGAAACGGCAGGCATAATCAATGTCGGGCCATGTGCCTTCCGGGGTCATGAGTTTCATCAGCGAGCATGCGTTCTGGTCGAGCTTTTCTGTTGCGATGGAGGCGAAGATCTGCTCGCGTATGCGCTGCAGCACGCGCTCGTAGTCGTCGGCCGGTTGAGGAACCGGTGCATTCGACCGTTGTCCTTGCGTCGGGTCGAAGAAATTCACATACGAATGGTGGGCAAGTTCCACGCGCCCCTCGATGGTGAGGGCCACAGGTTTGCCTGCATTGCTGAACACTTCCGATACAATCGAGATTGTTTCGGCCTTGCGGCCTTCAGGATGATAGGATATGCGCACTGTGCCGCTCTGTCCGGGCGCATACTCCTTGTCCGACCATTTGGCCGCGGTGCATCCGCATCCGGTTATCACGTCCTTGATTACAAGCGGGGCGTTGCCGGTGTTGGTGAACCTGAAGTCATGGCTCACCTTGCCGTCGGCCTCGGATATAACTCCGAAATCGTGCGAGAGATGCTCGAAGCTCAGCTCCTGTGCCAGACCGCCAGCCTGACATAGGATGAGAGCTGCAAGTGTGATTATATGTTTCATTCTAAAGCTGGGTTAGCAGGGGAGAGATGCCGTATGGCATTACTCTATTTCTATGAGCGATACGTTCTTGATGTAGTGGGTCTGTTCGGTGCCGTCTTTTGCAAAGAAGATTACACCGATTCCGGTACTGAAATCCACATTGCCAGTAGATATCTTCGACAAATCAACTTCAAGAGTCTTTGTGGTATAGTCGGCCTCCGTTTTCTCCACTTTTGCGGCAGTATTGCCCGCAACTGCGAAGTAAGCATTTGAGGTAAATGTTCCCGTTTCTTGTCCGCGCATTACAGCAACTTGGATATCAGTGCCACCTTTTACTTCAAATTTGAGCTGGAATTTATGTGCAGTATTGATGTTGATGTTGTTTGGCGCGCGGAAGTAGAGCGCGCGCTGATACCATGAACCGCCATTAGTGGCAATTACGGCTGCATCATTTTCAATGGTGATGGTTGAGCTGTTATCCGTACCGGCGATAAGGGCGTTCCAGCCTTCTTGGGCGCCTGACAAGCCGGTTATGGGATTCAGGGTTTTGCCGGTGAATGTTCCATCAGCTACAGAGATAAGTTCAAGATAATTGCGGGTTAATTCTCCGCTTTCATTCTCTGTTGCATTTCCGTCATTTGTCCAGTCGGTTCCGTTTACAACGCTCGATTCGATGTTAACGGTCTGGTCGGCATTTACAGTGAGTTTGAAGCGCTTTACTGTGCCTTCCTTGAACGCGATTTCGCCGGTGGGTTTGTATGAATAGCTGTCAGAGCCTATGGTGATTGCAAAAAGCTGCTCTCCGGCTGTGGTGGTTTGTGCCGGAATGAATGCCATAAACACAGATTTGTCGGCTGCTTTGTGCATTGTCACGTCGGTTGCACCACCTTCAGCTACAACAGCGTCGGTGCTTGCAGTCCAAGTCAGTGAGGGCTTGATGCCACGGAGCTTGAGGTTGGTGGCGTTTACGCCAAGAGCGCCAGCCATCTCTACATAAACCAAAGTCATGCGGGGGCTGAATGTAAGGCTGGCAGTTGGATTAGCCTTGCTGACAGTGGCTTTCGAGGTCATGAAGTTGGATGCGTTGAAATCATCTGCCACAGTCTGGTCGGGTTTGATGGTGAAAGCTACGTTGGCCGATGTGCCTGCCGCATAGGGTGTGTAGGCTGTGAGGACCGCCTCAGTGTTAAACTGGAAGTTGATGGGAGTTTCTGTGGTGAGGCTTGTGCCGTCGGCCGATACTGTGAATTTCGCATTGGTTGCGGATGCTCCGCCGGTGGCCGAAACGCCGATTTGATCGCCGGCAACAAAGGTGGTTTTAAGCACATTTCCGGTTTCGGAGGTGACGGTGCGCGACAGCACTACCGGTTCGCTGATGCTGAGTGTGATGGCCTGATTCTCGGCAGGATTCACGGGTGCGTTCTCCTCCGAGCACGATGCGAGAAGAAGTGTGCTGGCTGCTATAAATGCAAATTTTTTCATGATAATATTCTGTTTTATGATTTTTTTTGAGATAGATGTGTGTTTTTGTTTTTATTTCCAGGTGATGTCGTCAATCCAGAAGTCGATGCCGGCAGCGTTGGATGATATGTAGAGGGTCACAAGTTTCAGCATGTCGGCATCCGGTTCTGCCCATGCGGTCTGGGGGTTGCCGTTGTGAGTGGTGGATACTTTCGACATGTCGAACTCAAGTGTGTATTGGGCATATTCCTCAGATGGCACCTGATAGTAGATGGTGGTCACGAGGTCGTCGCCCTTGCGTAGTGCCACAAAATTGTCCTTGCCTTCGGCATCCTTCATGTATGCGCCGATGCGGAGCTGGTTGCCTTTCATGTTTTCGGCAAACGACGAGCGGGCGGTGAAGGTGAGGGTGTAGACACGTTTTTCGGGGTTTGCTGCGGCGTAATAGTAGGCGCCGTTATGCCATTCGAGACCGGTTTTGCCATCCTGAAGCACGCGTTTGATGTGCATCACTTTGTCGCGGTCGCCGTCGGCGGTGACTTCCAGGATATCATTGTCGTAGAGGTGGAAGAGATACCAGCCCGGGGCAGTGATCTCCTCTTTGTTCTTGCTGATCGCTATGGGATTGAAGGCGGAGAAGTCCTGCAGGGGCATGAGGGGATCGGGCTCAACCAGTTCGCCGGAACCTTCCACGTGATCGGGATCTTCCTGCCAGGGTTTGACCTCAAGATCCGGTGAGAATACAACAACGTCGTTCTTGTCGCCTATGCCGATGCGGAATTTTTTGATAAGACCTTCGCTGAGTGTTACGGGGGCGGTGGTGGTGAATGCATATGTCTCGTCACCGAAGTCGAGTGTGAGCAGGCGAGTGCCCTGTGCAACGGTCTGTGCCGGAACTGCTGCCCAGTAGGTGAGGCCGTCGTCGCTGCGTCCCCACATCTTCACGGTGGTGTTGGCGCCGGTAGCGCTCATGGTGTTCGCCACCATGTCCCAGACTGCGGTTCCTGCCACGTTGCATACTGACGCGCCTTTGAGTGCATCGGTCTGAGATGTCACAACCTCGAGCTGCACCACTGCGAGACGGTGCTGGAAGATAAGAGTGACAGGCGATTCGGAACCTGTGGGTATGCCCAGAGTGGAGGCTGTCATGAAATCGGAAGCATTGAACAGTTCGGCGGTCGACTGGTCGGCTCCGACAGTGAAGCTGACATTCTGGCCGCTCTGGCCGGCTGTGAATGGGTAGTAGGCATGGAAATCGGCAGTGGCTCCTCCGGTTGTGTTGTAGAAGATGCCGTTGCCTGCCTCGGCCTGGAGCTGCCCGTCGTTGCCCACCATAAAGGCAACGTTGGAGCCTGTGGCGCCTTTGAGACCGTAGATGCCGATGCGGTCGCCGGCGACGAATTCGGTGCTGTTGTCGGGGTTGGTTACGGAACGGTTCTGCACAGAGCTGATCTTGAAGCTTACAGGGCGACCGTCGGCAGCTGCCGGTTCTTCGGCCGGTTCGTTGCTGCACGCACTCATAAGGAGTGTTAACCCGAGAAAGAGGGAAATGTGTTTGTAATCCATAGCTTATGGGATGATTTATATGGTTAATTTTTTTGATTTTTAATGATGGTGCCTGTTTCCTCGTCGGGATCCGTGCCCCAGTTGAGAATGCAGATTGGCGATGAACCCGTGAATTTCATGTCAACATTCTCCGCACTCAGGTTGCCGGCAAGGTTGTAGATGGTGTTCTGCTCGAATTGGCGTCCGCCCGACAGTCCGAGCATTTCCCCCAAAGGAACCGAGGGATAGGTCCGGATTTCCTTGCCGTTTCTGTCGAGAGCAGTTATTTCGATTGACGGTCCGTTGACGGCGCTTTCTGTTGCCGCAACTATCGCGGTGAATTCAAAGGCGCCTTCTGTCACTTTCACGGTTGCGCCGATGGGGCTGGTGCAGTCAGGCGTGCCTACATAGCGGCCGTTGATGACATCGAAACCGCAACTTCGGGGAGCGCCATTAACTCTGACAACAATCCGTGCCGTGGCAGGGTCCTCGTTCAGCAGCCGCCCCTGTATCTGCGACAGCTGGGACTTGAATCCGAGCGACACCTTAGGATTGGCTCCGCTTGCGTTCCGGGCATCCGCCCAGACGCAGGCGTCGGCGGCCATCCCTTCACGCACGGTAATGGTGGTGATATGTCCATTCTCAACCGCCATGCCGTCAAACGGGTAGTAGGCAGTGATGTTTACAGCACGGCCGTCGGCCGGAAGATAGAGCGACGCCCCTTCGGGTACGAGATAACCAGTGGTGCCCCGGTTGTCGGCAAGGTGCTTCACGTTGGCTGCAATAGGGGCATGGTCGTTGTCGAGCATGTAAACCCCGAAAGCCTGTCCGGAATGCCAGATGGAGGAACTTTCGGCGTCTATGTCGTAGACGGCGCCAACCAGTACCAGCGCCGGCTGGTTCACGGCTTCCGGATCATCGGAGTTATGGCATCCGGTAAACGACAGAGCTAATGCCGGAAGGATGGAGGTAAGTATTGTCTTTTTCATCATGGTGCTGGTGTTCGGTTTTTATTTTCCCAGTCGCAGTTTGAGCTGAGCCTCGTAGAGCGACTGAGGTTCTACGGGTGTGCCGTAGCTCTCTATGACGGAGGTTTCGGAGGGGCTGAATGTTGCCGGACCTTTGAAGCCGGCGATGACGGGCATGACAAAGCGGTTGTTGCGGCTCCATAAGGAGAATTCTCCGGACTGTCCGCCGGTCTGAGTATAGTTCCACAGCACGAGGCCGCGCAGATGGTTAGGGCCGAGAGCGGCGTCGCCGCCGGCGTGGTTCTGATTCAACCCTCCCTGGCACAGGTCGAGCAGAGTGTTGCGCGGTTGGCTGCAGTGGGCCTCGAAGCTTGAGGACGCGCCGATGGTGCAACGCAGCAGCACAGTGTGCGAGGCGGTTTTTGACACACCCACGGAGTGATATTGACCGGAGCGGTCCTCAACATTGGATATCAGTACGTTGGTGGACGCCTGCGAGCGTATGGCCGAATGGCCGGCGTTGCCCTCAATAGTGCAGTCATCCACTGTGATATTGCATGACTGCATTATGCTGACGGCTTCACTGACGTTGACAAACCGGCAGCGTCGCACCCATCCGTGAGCCTGGCGCAGGAATGTGAGCATGCGCCAGCCGCTGTCGTGAACGGCGTCCTTGTGGTGGACAAATTCGTCGGTGAAGGCTCCTTCGAAACATATGTCCTCCACACCACAGCCGTTACGGTCAAGGACAGCATGCAACGTCCAGTTGCCAAGAGGGTCGATATCGTGGCCTAAAGGCTCGTACAGGGTGATGCGTCGGCCGTTGATGCGTTTCACTGTGTGATATTCCGCCACAGTCACACCTTCGGTTATCAGTTCGCTGAACTCTCCGTCGACGGCATGCGGGGCAAGCTCGGCGGCAATTGTCCCGGGGCGTTTGTCGCCGGCGAGTTTTACGAGCACTCTTTGTCCCACCGACAGGGCGGAGGCTGATGCTACTTCGATTTCGTGTGAACCGGCCTGCGATTCAGCGGTAATTTCTGTGAGTCGCAACTGTTCGTCGGAGCGGGAACGTACATAACGGAACGAGAGGAGTTCGGGCGTGTTCCACAACGTGCCGTCAAGCACCTGACCGGGACATGACATGCTGAGTACGGTAGCGTTGGCTCCTGCGCCCCTGAGCACTATGTTGTCCCCGTCAATGATTATCGGGGTGTTCGGATCTGAGTTGCCGTGGAGCTCGTAGCGTCCGGCCGGCACGTAGATAACGGCTCCATGCCGGTTGTCGGCTGTGGCCGCCTGGATGGCGCTTTCAAATGCCGCGCGGTCGGAGAGGCGGTCGTCGGGGATTGCACCGTAGTCGCATACGTTGAATATCTGATGGTCTACATCGGGCAACGGCCTTTCACCCCACGCATAACCTGCGTATGAAAAGTCGGGGAGCAGTGCTGAACGCCCTTCGGCGAAATCCACCCATAACCGGCACCCGGTTGGAGGTTCGGCCGGGATGTCGGGCTGCGGCTTTTCCTCGGTTACCGGAGGCAGCTGCGCGTCCGAAGGATCGTCGCTGCAGCTGCATGCCACTCCGGCAAGAGCGAGAAAGATTGGTGTTAGTGTGTGTTTCATCGTATGTAGACTGTGTGTTGTTGGATGTTGCGTTCGCTGTCCCACATGTTTGCGTTTGTGGCTACGAATGTGGCGGTGTAGGTTCCCGGTCGGGTGTAGACGTGATCATAGAAGTCAAGACGAGCTTCTATCGATTTGATTGCCACACCGCGGTCGGGTTCGACTTTGCGCGGGTCGATAAGTGTTGACACCATCCACACACGCTCGTCGGGTTCGTGTCCGGTGAGCGGGTCGACAACGGCGGCCACCGGCTGGAACAGCATTCCGTCGTCTGTTACGAGAAAGTTCGACTGCTTATAGGAACGCTCGTAGACCGGCCGGAAGCCGAACTGTGCCGATGCATTGTCGAGAACCTGAGTTGTGCCGTCGGCGAGCTTCTTGGTCAGCTCCAGGTCGGTTATGTCGATTCGTGGCCTTACCACGTATCGGCCGCCACCGTTGGCAGTCGGGATATTTGCGCGGCCGGGTGCATTGTATAGAAAGGCGAGATAGAACGGGCTGTCAGGCCTGATATACTGCTCCAGCTCAATGCTGCCCCTACATTCGACAGCCGATGCCGACGTGGCCACAGGCACAGGCAGGCTGTTGGCACCTGCACCGGTGAGCGGTGTCCATGTAGCAGCATTCAGACTTTCAGGGGTGTAGTCGCCATTGAAATCGGTGGAAACGTAGACATAGACCAGCTGGCGGTCAAGGTACTCGCGGTCGTTGTACTGCTGGCGCATGGCGCATGTGAGTTCCAGCCCTGTTATGTCGGCTTCCAGACGTCCTGCCGCGGCATAGTCGCATCCGCTTTCACCCGAGAAGAAGGTGATGTAGTCAGGATTGCCGGAGAACACGAAGCGTACCGGTTCTCCTGCGGATGCGTTCACTCCCGCCGGCACGCTTACCGTGAAGTCGACAGGTTCCACCGAATCGCTGCATGCGCTCAGCATGGATGCGGCTGCTATGGAGAAAATCAGAAGAGGTTTCATCACCAGTTGACGTTTTGTGTGCAGGCGGTGTTCACATTGAGTTCGGCCTGCGGGATGGGGAAATAGATGTGTTTGGGCTGCATATTGAGAGCGGGGAGAGCCTTGATTGATTCAAGGTCGTAGCCGGTCTTTTTGTTCTGGGCGTTGAGCGACTGGTCGGCGAGGACCTCTATCTGCGATGTGAAGAAATCGGCACCGTGACGGCGGAGTTCCATGCGGCGCGGCACTTCGAAGCAGAGTTCGCGTGTGCGCTCTTCAATGACAAGCCTGTTGAAGCTTTCGAAGTCGGGGGCATCCGAGGGGTTCACTTCGGATGCTCCTGCGCGGCGGCGCACACGGTTCAGGGCGGCGAATGCTTCGGTGGTGGGGCGTCCGTAAACGTGGTTGCTGCATTCCGCCACCATCAGCAGTACATCGGAGAAGCGCATGACAGGGAAGTTGATTGACGAATTGTTGCGTGACAGCGGACGTTCGGGTATATACTTCGCACGCCATTTTGCCGCGTTGCCGTCTTCCTGATTGCGTTCGGCTGTGGTGCGGGGTTGTTCGCTAACAACGCCGTTGGTCGTTACGTATTTGTAGTCGGCGATGTTCCACCATTGGCGGTCGTCACCATCCTCATAGAGGCGGAACAGGTATTTGGTGGCGTCGTACAGACCATAGGCGTAAGGGTGGTTGTCGCTGGGTGTCTGCTGGGTCACGCCGATGT
>OHTG01000808.1_pt1 | contig 17483 bp, 13 predicted proteins | sample 1578761 | NCBI WGS metagenome assembly OHTG01 (sample SAMEA3879536, study PRJEB24766) | human gut metagenome | biome: human-associated habitat; feature: feces | place: USA | collected 1985/1987
GCCGGATGCTGCTTCTCTGAACGAGTGTGCTTCGGTCAACCGTTTTCGGGCTGACGTTTTTCATTGTTTCAATGCCCATCATATTCTAAGCACCTCCTGTTTCGTAGAACTATTCAGGACAAAAGGATAAGACAGAGCTTGTGATCTTTGAGGCGGCGCGGAGGACACTTCTTGCTATGCAGGGCGATGAAAAGCTGCCGAGCTTGAAGACACTGCAAGCGGAGCAAGCGCAGCTCTTTGAAGAACAGGAACGGCTATATGCTGAGCGGAACAGGCTCAAAAAAGAAGTAAAGCAAATAGAGACGATCAAGTCTAATGTTGATACGTTTCTCGCTCCTTCTGCTGACCATGACCGTGATCATCTGCGCAGCACACAGCGCGAATAGTCCTTTCAAAAGCAGGGCATCTCCTGTTGACCGGAGATGCCCTGCATCCTTGAGAGAAGGTTCGAGAAATTGAAACTTTTTCTTTAATTTCTGCATCAACGAATTGCTTTTGAGAATGAAATCCAGTATAATATTATAAACGATGTTGAATGCAAGCAAGCGAAAGGATGGTTGCCGTGCGCATAAGCTATAAGAAACTATGGATGCTTCTTCTGGAACGCGACATAAAGAAGGCTTCTCTACGACATGAAGTAGGGCTGTCTGCCGGAACATGGACAAAACTGAATAAGGGGGAAGAAGTGTCCCTCTCTATTTTGCTGCGCATTTGTGATTACTTGAACTGTGACATCGGAGATATATGTGAGGCTGTGCGAACGGACAAGAACTGAGTCCGGTTTTTCGTACAGCTCTTTTTGTAAAATAGGTTAGATAAATACACAGGGAGGATTTTGATATGGCACGAGCCGCATCGGCACCGAAGAAGGAGATTTCTATGGAGGAAGCTCTGTGGAAGTCCGCAGATAAACTCCGTGGTTCTGTCGAGCCAGCAGAATATAAACACGTCGTTCTCAGTCTCTTCTTCTTGAAGTTTGCCAGCGATAAGTTTGAGGCACAAAGGAAAGCTATTTCTGAAAAATACGGTGAGAAGTTTGTTGACAATGTTGCCTTCTATACGAAGGACAATGTATTCTTCCTGCCTGAGATCAGCCGTTGGTCTTTCATCATGGAGAATGCGAAACAGGATGACATTGCGCTGAAAATCGACACCGCCCTCTATACGATTGAGAAAGCGAATCCCGCACTGAAAGGCGCACTACCGGACAACTACTACTCACGTCTTCACATCGACACAGCGAAGCTGGCATCACTGCTGGACGAGATTGATAAGATCAACACCGGCGATAAAGAGAATGACATTATCGGGCGGGTCTACGAATACTTCCTGAGCAAGTTTGCACTTGCGGAAGGCAAAGGCAAGGGCGAGTTCTATACGCCGAAGTGCATTGTCAATTTAATTGCAGAAATGATTGAACCGTATGATGGCATTCTCTACGACCCTTGCTGCGGTTCTGGCGGTATGTTCGTGCAGTCAATGAAGTTCGTGGAGGCACATCACGGCAACAAGAAGAAGGTCTCTATCTATGGTCAGGAATATACAAACACGACGTACAAGCTGTGCAAAATGAATCTGGCTATTCGCGGCATCTCTGCAAACCTCGGAGAAATGGCAGCGAACACATTCACCAATGACCAGCACAAGGACCTCAAGGCAGATTACATTATGGCAAACCCGCCTTTCAATCAGAAAGAATGGCGTGGGGATAATGAGCTGATTGATGATCCGCGCTGGGACGGCTATGAAGTTCCGCCCACGAGTAATGCAAACTATGGCTGGATTCTGAATATTGTTTCAAAGCTCTCTCAGAACGGTGTTGCCGGTTTCCTGCTTGCAAACGGCGCACTGTCTGACGATGGCACAGAGCTGAAAATCCGCCGTCAGCTCATCGAGAACAATCTCGTCGAAGCAATCATCATCCTTCCCCGAAACCTCTTCTACACCACGGACATCAGCGTTACGCTTTGGATTCTGAACAAGAATAAAAAGGCTCGTGTGGTTGAAGAAAACGGTGAAGTAAAACGCTTCCGTAACCGTGAGCGCGAGATCCTTTTCATGGACTTGCGGCAAATGGGAAGCCCTTATGAAAAGAAGTATATTGAACTGACAGAAGAAGACCGTGCAAAAGTCACGGGCGTCTATCACGCATGGCAGCAGGAAGGCTATGAAGAAACTTATCAGAATGTGCCTGAATTTTGTTACAGCGCATCTTTCGATGAGGTTGCTGAAAAGGGCTTTACCCTTGTTCCGAGCCGTTACATTGAGTTTGTAAACCGCGATGAGAACATCGACTTTGATACGAAAATGAAGACGCTGCAAAGTGAACTTCGTGATCTGCTCATTGCAGAAGAAAAGTCAAAGGCAGACCTGTTGACCGTGTTTAAGGAGCTGGGCTATGAAATCGAATTATGAACCTCTTGGTAAACACATTCGGCTTGTTGATTATCGAAACTCCGAGGAAGTCACCAGCACTGTTCTTGGCATAAGCATCGACAAAGAGTTTATGCCTTCCGTCGCAAATGTAATTGGCACAGATTTGAGCCGGTATAAGCTAATCAGCAAGGGATTGTTTGCCTGTAACCCAATGCACGTTGGGCGCGATGAACGTCTTCCGATTGCGCTCTATGAGAAAGACAGCCCCGCAATAGTTTCTCCGGCGTATTTCATGTTTGAGATTATTGACCGCGATGTCTTAAATGAAGAGTATTTGATGATGTGGTTTCGTAGACCGGAGTTTGACCGTGAGTGCTGGTTCATGACGGACGGCAGTGTTCGAGGCGGAATTTCATGGGACGATCTTTGCCGTATAAAGCTCCCTGTTCCCTCCTATGCGAGACAATGTGAGATCGTTAGGTCCTACCGTGCAATTACCGACCGCATTGCTTTGAAGAGAGCGGAAAATGATAATTTGGTTGCGACCGTTACTGTAATCTACCGCAGGATGTTTATTGAGGGTGGCAGAATATATCCGACTGCCCCACTGAAACAACTTTGCTCTAAAATTGGAAGTGGTGCAACACCGAAAGGCGGAAAAACAGCATATCAAGAGTCAGGTGTTTCACTTATCCGAAGCACAAATGTCTTTGATTACGCCTTTTCCTATGATGACCTTGCTCATATTTCTGATGAACAAGCAGACCAACTCTCAAATGTGGTTGTCGAGGAAAATGATGTCCTTTTCAATATAACTGGCGTATCGGTTACACGATGCTGCATCGTTCCGGCGGATGTTCTTCCTGCTCGTGTAAATCAGCACGTCATGATATTGCGTCCCAATACGGCTATGCCAATGAGCTATTACGTTATGACAACGCTTTGCTCTGCCGAAAACAAAGCCAAACTCATGGGAATCGCCCAGTCTGGTTCGACCAGAGAGGCAATTAACAAGCAGGAAATGGAGTCTTTCTCGATTCCGGTTCCGCCCACAAAAGAAGTACAAGATTTTGAGATTAAGGCGCGTGGGCTATACGAATCTGTCATCCGGAACACAGAGGAAATTATGCGGCTGAATGTCATGCAGCAGCTACTTTTGTCACAACTATCAAGCCGCTAAATTATCATTTACAGGAGGGCAATACGATGACAATTTCAGATATTTTGCAACACCCTGTATTGCCTTTTGAAATTGAGGATGTCAAGCTGGTCAAACTATTCAGCTTCTTCCTTCATTCTGCCCCCACAATCGAAAGTGCAACGGCAATTTCAATGGAGGCGGCAAGACTTGATCAGAACTGGATGAGCTTTATTACTTCCTATCCGAAAGAATCTTGGCTCGTTATCGCACCAAACTGCACGTTTGGAGCGTATATGATAAAAGCCGGTCTTGATGGAAACGCAGTTGTATCTCGTCGAAAGAAAGGGTTTGTCTACAAGAGAAAATCGAAGGATGAAACAGATTGCGAAGCCTGTCTGCGCCATATCCGTAATGCCATTGCTCACAATAATGTATTTTTACTGAATGCTGGCAATCGCAAGTTCATCTTGTTTGATGATTATAATAAGGACAAAAAACATAATGCGCGGTTGCTCTTTACCCAGAGCGATCTTCAACGCTTAAAATCAGAGATCACAAAGTAATTTAGGAGGGGTGATAAAAATGGCAAACTTCAACGAGCATTCTCTTGAAATGTCCATCATGGAGTTGTTTCAGGATGAAGGTTATATCTATTTGAATGGTGAGCAGATCCACCGTGAACGCTCTGAGGTTCTGCTTATCGATGATCTGCGGAAGTACCTCCTGAACAGGTATGCCTCAGAGGGACTTACCCCAAGCGAAGTTGATAGCATTATCCTTCGTCTGAGGTCTATTTCCGGCACGATCTACGAAGCAAACAAAGCAGTTTGCAAAATGGTTTGTGACGGCTTCATCTTCAACCGCGAAGATCACACAAAGAAAGACCTTTACATTGAGTTGATTGACTTTGATGAGCCAGAGAAAAACGTGTTCAAGATCGTCAACCAATTTGAAATTGAAGGCATCAACAACCAACTACGCATACCGGACGGGATTGTATTCATCAATGGCATTCCTGTTGTTGTTCTTGAGTTTAAGAGCGCAGTCAAAGAAAACACAACGATCATGGACGCCTATACTCAGCTTACCGTGCGTTATCGCCGTGATATTCCTGAACTCTTCAAGTATAACGCCTTCATCGTCATAAGCGATGGTGCAAATAATAAATACGGTTCCTTCTTCTCCCCGTATGACTTCTTCTATGCGTGGAGAAAGATTGAAGCTGACGATAAGGAATTGGACGGCATCAATTCCCTTGTAACTATGGTGAGCGGACTGTTCCGCAAAGAACGGCTTTTGGCAGTCATCAAGGATTTTGTCTATTTCCCTGATAGCTCGGACAAAGACATCAAAATCGTCTGCCGCTATCCTCAGTATTTTGCTGCGGTCAAGCTGTTTGAGAATATCAAGGCACATCTCAGACCGGAGGGAGACGGCAAGGGCGGCACATACTTCGGCGCGACAGGCTGCGGAAAAAGCTATACTATGCTCTTCCTCACAAGAATGCTTATGAAGAGTACCTTCTTCCATAGCCCTACAATCCTGATTATTACCGACCGAACGGATTTGGATGACCAGCTCTCAAAGCAGTTTGTAGCATCCAAGAAGTACATTGGTGACGAAACCGTTGTGAGCATTGATTCCCGCGAAAAGCTGCGTCAGGAACTTCAAGGCAGGACAAGCGGTGGGGTGTACATGACCACCATCCAAAAGTTCACCGAGGACTTGGAGCTTCTGACGGATAGAGCGAATGTAATCTGCATATCCGATGAAGCACACCGTAGTCAGATAAACCTCGATCAGAAGGTCAAGGTCACTGCCGAAGGTGTAGAGCGAAGCTATGGATTCGCAAAGTACCTACACGATTCTCTCCCCAATGCTACCTATGTCGGATTCACCGGCACGCCCGTAGATGGCACGATTGAAGTCTTCGGTCCGGTTGTCGATGCCTACACAATGACAGAGGCGGTCAAAGACGGTATCACAGTCAACCTTGTCTATGACGGACGCGCTGCACGGGTCACTCTTGATCAGGCAAAGGTTCGGGAAATCGAAGATTATTATGACCGCTGTGCTGTTGAAGGCGCAAATGAGCATCAGATTGAGGAAAGCCAGAAGGCGGTTGCTCATATTGATGCGATCATCGGTGATCCTGACCGACTTCACGCAGTTGCGGAGGACTTCATTAACCACTATGAGACCCGCGTTGCCGAAGGAGCTACCGTTGCAGGAAAAGCAATGTTTGTCTGCTCTAATCGCAAGATTGCATACGCTTTTTATCAGATTATAGTTGGAATGAGACCGGAATGGGCAGAGAAAAAGGTTTGCCCTGACGGTGTTCAACTGACGGAAAAAGAGAAAAAGGAACTCAAACCCATCGAGAAGATCAAGCTCATCATGACGCGAAATAAAGATGATGAGCCTGAGCTTTATGAAATGCTGGGAACGAAAGATGATCGCAAGGAGTTTGACCGTCAGTTTAAGAACGTTAAATCAAACTTCAAAATTGCCATCGTTGTTGATATGTGGCTTACCGGCTTCGACGTACCGGCACTCGACACAATCTACATCGACAAGCCCATCCAGCAGCACAGCCTTATCCAGACGATTTCCCGCGTCAACCGCGTCTATACCGGCAAGGACAAGGGCTTGATCGTGGACTACATCGGTATTAAGAAAAACATGAATCTCGCCCTCAAGAAATACACCAACTTTGAGAGCGATGAGTTTGAAGGCGTCGAGCAGTCTATCACGATTGTTAAAGACCAGCTCGATGTCTTGGCTCAGATGTTCCACAACTTCAATAGCACGGATTACTTCAACGGCTCACCGAAAGAGCAGCTTGCTTGCCTCAATCGGGCTGTTGAGTATGTACAGCTCACGGAAGATTTGGAAACTCGCTTTATGGCGGCAGTCAAACGCATGAAACAAGCGTTCAACCTATGCAGTTCAAGTGAGGCTATCTCTGATAAAGAAAAGGACTATCTGCACTTCTACTGTGCTGTGCGCTCTATTCTTTTCAAACTCACAAAGGGTGATGCCCCTGACATTTCACAAATGAATGCCCGTGTCCGTGAACTTCTTGAAGGTGCAATTCAATCTGATGGTATAGAGGAACTGTTTGAGACGGGAAAGCACATCTCTGTTGATATTTTCAGTGACGAGTATCTGGATAAGATCAATGCAATCCAACTTCCAAACACAAAGATAAAGGTGTTGCAGAGGCTTCTTTCTCAAGCGATTGATGAGTATAAAAAAGTCAACCGCATTATGGGCATGGAGTTCTCAGACCGCCTCAAACGGGTTGTTGATGAGTACAACAATCGCCGTCGTGATGAGGCTTTTGCTAATGAAGTTCTTGACGATGTGGCGGAGCAGCTTGCGAAGCTCCTTGAAGAACTCAAAAAGGAAAAAGACTCCTTCAAGGGCATGGGAATTGACTACGAGGAAAAAGCCTTTTATGACATTCTCAAGGCGGTTGCCAAGAAGTATGAGTTCGAGTACCCGGACGATAAGATGATTGAATTGTCAAAGCGGATTAAGATTATTGTCGATGACAAAGCTAAATACACCGACTGGTCTACCCGTGATGACATTAAGGCAAATCTGCAAGTTGACCTCATACTGCTACTGGATGAATTTGACTATCCCCCCGTAACCATTGATGATGTCTACAAGGAGGTTCTGGAACAAGCTGAAAACTTCAAAAAGTACGCTCAATAACCCACGTTCCATCGAAAGGAGTAGATCATGGGCAATTCAGTCATGTTGAATGGCGTCGAATATGCCGGAGAGCAGATTGCTTATAAAGACAGCACCTATGAGCTTGTGTCAAAGGTAGCATATCTGATCGGCGTCCCGCTCCGTATTTTTCAAAATGAACACGAGCCGCCGAAGATAGAGATATACAACCGGCTTGAACAGGATAAAAATGCCCGTATCATTCGTAATCTATGTATCATCCGCACCGCCATTGAGCGCAATTACCGGAAAATAAATGACATCATGCGGATGGAATACCGTGGGCTTCTTTCGATGCCTGAGATCCTTCCAATGTCCAGTATGCAGCAGCTTTCAAATGACGGAATCAGCTTTATCAAAAAGTCGAGTACAAAGCTCTGCCACCACATTATCGAGATCAACCGGCTGATTTCAGACCGCATTAACAACTGCAAAAGCCTCTTTCCAATCTGGATTAACTGGGCGTACATAAAAGAGCTGTTCATTATGCCAAACGGCTTGACAGAGGACGGAACGAAAGATGCTGCGGACATCTATTACGCAAGTCTCTCCTACTACCCCTATCAAATGTATATCAACTGGGTACCGATGGACGAGGGTAATGTCCTCTATAATGATAAGAAGTTTGCTACCCTGCTTTATCAATGGCATTGCGACGCCTTCACGGAATACAGTAAAGTCTCCGATGCAGGGGCTTTTGTAAAAAACAATATCTACGACTTCATAGATGACAGTGAGAAGACCGTATTGGTAGTGGACTGCGAAAACTCTGACCCGTACAAGCTGTGCGCCACGCTCAAAAACCTTGATTATGAGGTCATGCAGAAGATTACGGCGATCATTCTCTTTGACGACGTACATACCGCTACGGCATGGCGGATTCTTGAAAACTACACCCGCATCCCCGTTGAACATATCATGATTGAGCGGATTAAGCAGAACAAATCACTGGTAGACATCAAGCTCACCGCAAGAGCCTGTCAGGAACACTACCAGAAGCAAGTGGATTCCTTCGTCATTGTCTCAAGCGATTCCGACTACTGGGGGCTGATCTCTTCCTTACCGGACGCCAGATTTCTTGTCATGATCGAGCGGGAAAAATGTGGACCGGATATGAAGTCGGCACTTGCAGAATCCGGGATATTCTACTGCTATCTGGATGACTTCTACTCCGGCAACAGCGAGGACATCAAGAAAAACGCACTGTTCAAGGAGATGTACCGCTGGATTGACAACTCCGTTCACCTGAATGTCAACGATATGTTTGATGCAGCTCTGCGAAACACGAGGATCGAAATGTCTCCCGCAGAGCGGCGGCAGTTCTATGAGAAGCACATCAGGCACATGACGCTGACTATCGACGAGAACGGAAACGTCAGCATTGAACTGAAACGCGGATAGCCTTGGTTTCTATTCCGGGAGGAATGTGGATGGACAACAGATTCTATTTTGGATTCAATACATCGGAGGAACGGAAAAAGCGCAGAAAAGCAGAGCTGTACTCCATGAGTGAGCAAGTCAGCACCTTCTTTTGGGATGAAGCCCCGCAGCATGGATTGGAAATGCGTGAGGGGCAGCAGGATATGTCCTTTGAGATTGTGGACGCCCTCATAAACGATCAGCATTTTGCGATTGAAGCTGGCGTGGGCATTGGAAAGTCCTTTGGCTATCTTGTGCCGGTGCTGCTGTACAGCAAACGCATGAACAAGCCGGTTATCATCGCAACCTCGACCATTGCGCTTCAAGAACAGCTCTGGCGCGATGTCCACGCGGTAATGCCCCTTCTTGGGCTGAACAGAGATGTTATCCTCGCAAAAGGACAGACCCATTATCTCTGCAACAAACGCGCAGATGAGTATATGTGTGACCCGAAAGCAGACCCACCGGACGCGCTCAAAGAAGGAATCAAGCAAGGGTATGAGGAACGCAAGGATTTCCCGGAGGTTTTGCCGCAAGGAGTCTGGGACAAGGTAAACGTGCAGCGGTTCAGCATGAAGAATTGTGGCTCCTGTGAAAAGAAGTGCAAGTATTACAAAGTCCGCGCAGCATTAAAGTTTACGGATGGAGTGGTACTGTGCAATCAGGATTTTCTAACCCAACATCTCATGAAACTCCGGCGCGGTCAGGAAGGGCTGATTAACGCCGCCGCTGATCTGCTTGTCGTGGATGAAGCACACAACTTGGATGATAAGGTGCGGAGTGCCACAACGGAGCGTTTCGGGCAAGGTATGCTCTTTGGAATGATTAAGAGTGCATTCTATGAGCTGCGATCCTTTGACCAGAGCAGTGTGTCCAGAGAAAAGCGAGAGGCGGAAAGCTCAATTATCGCCTTCTATAACTGCCTGAAAACACAAGTCCAAAAGCAGATCAACGAGGCAGATCAGGATATGCGCTATGCTGACCGCTTTTTCTTTGACCAAAACGGCAGCGCAGTTGAGCTGCTTACTGAAATGAACGCCGCCATACATAACCTTTCGTCCAGCATTCAGATTTATTCCAGCATGGATTTCAGAAACAACCGTTCCTTTGCTGCCTCTGATGATCTGGATGCCGTCAGCGAATCCCTTTCGGAGCTTCTTGACCAGATAGACGATATGCTGATCTGGATTGAGCAGCACGGCAGCAACACGGAACTCGTCTATTGCCCTAAAAACACAAGGGAAATTGTGAGCCGCCTATACTTCAATGGTGATGAAAGAACCATCTTGACCTCTGCCACGCTGACGAACGCCACGAGCGGGTCTCTGGAAGAACAGTATTCTTACTTTATCAGCAATACCGGCTTTCCCGCTGGTGATCGCGGCTGCTTATCCGAGCCAAAGCCTTCCCCATATCCATACGATGAACACGCCATGATCTACTATTGCGACGATCTCCCGCACCCGACCAGAGAACATGAAGCCTTCATTGAAAAGGGCGTGGAGCGACTGCTTGAGATCCTGAGCATTTCCAACGGAAAGGCACTCGTACTGTTTACGGCAAAGACCGACATGGAAGAGGTCTACTCCATTCTCAGTGAGAAAAACCTTCCGTACAAAATCCTGATGCAGCAGCCGGGATCGTCGCAGGACAAGGTGCTGAATGAGTTTAAGGAAGATACGAACTCCGTGCTTCTGGGGACGGGTGCATATTGGGAAGGTATCAGCATTGAAGGAAAAAGCCTTTCCAATGTCATCATTTTCCGGCTTCCGTTCCCTGTCCCCGATCCGATTATCGAGTATAAGTGTTCCGTCGCAAAGGACGCTCTGATGGATGTCCGCGTTCCCGAAATGATTATCAAGCTCAAGCAAGGTATCGGGCGATTGATCCGCAATTTCACAGACACCGGCATTGTCTGCATTATCGACCGAAGACTGCGGGACGAGCCGCCGGAACGCTATCATGACATTACATGGGACTCCCTGCCTATCAAAAATCGGACAAGCAGTTTGGAGGAACTGAGGAAGTTTTACGAAGGTCTGCCCTCAGCCAAGGAATGATGATAGAAACGGCATTCTCTTCGGAAACATAGAACAGCCCCCAAAAAACGACAATCAGAAAACGGAGGTGTATCATGATGTACAATGAAAATCTGCACGAAGAAGAACAACATCTGATCCAGCAGATTGCCGAGCAAACAGAGAGAGGAAAAATCGACTGGGAACTGACGGAGTATAATCCGCTGTCCTTTCTGAATGAGGACAAGATAGACAAGAACCCAGCAGTAATCTGTCAGTCCTTCTCCTTTGAAGCGATCATCGGCGGATCTCGTTACGAGCTTGATGTCATGGAGAATATTGATGTGCCGTCCGGTATGGGAGACTACACCATAACCTTGACGCGGGATGAAACCGAAAATTATCTTAAAATTGAGGATGCGCTTTCCTTTGACTGTGACCGCTATGAATGCACACCGGAGGAAGTCGCAGAGCGATTTGCGGACAGCCCCATTGTCCGTCTCTGCAACGCCATCATTCCTGCCACGCTTGGGCAGGAGGATTTAGAAGAGGTCTTCACATGGGCAAGGTTTTTCAACGAGACTGGCATTTCTGCAAAGCTGATGAATCATCCGCTGACCAAGCTCTGTGAAAAGCTGTTCGACGAACACCGTCTGATGGACTTCCATCGCTGCGTCTTGGATGTGGACTATCGAAAGCTGCTCCTAAATGAACTGGCTCATAACTAAGACACGGAAAAACGCCCCCGACACTGTGCCAGACGCACAGTGCCGGGGGCGTTCCCGTTTCCAGCGATTTATTTTTTTCTCGGCAAGGGACTGTTCATAAGGTGACACTTTCCGTTTTACGAAGCTGTGAAAATTCGATGTGTTCCGTGGAGATGTTCACTGGGCAGCATACGCCGTACACGTTTCCAATAATCACCGAGTAGTGCAATGTGTATTCACTATCGGGAAATACTTCACGGTTTTCACAACTCTTGATTCATGAGTGGGATTTTTGCCTTATTCCCGCGTGACATCAAGGGAAACCGGATTGATAACGATGATAGATTTGCCCTTTTTGTGGGCATATCTCACAGTGTTCCCGGTACCGCTGGGGCATCCATTCCATACTGCGAGAATATAATCGGCGTGATCGACCATGTACCGATTTCTCTTGTCCATGCAGTCCGACGTGTACTCCCGTTGCAGCATGGTCTCCTTGTCACACTTTGCCGCGATATTATAATACCGTTCCCGTGAAGCCACAGACCATTTGATCGCTTGTGTCTCACAAGGGATTGCACTTTCCAGAGTAATGTGAGGGTATTTTGATTTCAAATCGAGTACAATTTCCGCAGCGTACATATCGACGCCAAGAGCCATGCCGGTAATAAAATGCGTGACGCCCTCGTTCTCGATGAGTGCTACAATCTGATCCCGCATAACAGATTTCAAAGAAGTACAACGCTTATCGGATTCATCAAAGCCGAACGGAAGACTCTGCGGTCTATGACCGGTAAACGCACAAGTCTTGCCTTGAACGGATTGCTTTGCAGCTTTTTGAGCAGACTTTCTAAACTCAATAATGCGTGACATGACACCCCTTCTTTCACTCTTTTGGTAGGTAACTCCATTCTATCACCCTCATCACGGACAGTCAACGCATTGTCGTTAGTAAAATCAACGACGGCGTACCGTGGATAATGACACCGCCGTTAGGTACACTAAATGCAAAGGTGGTGAGGCTATGCGAGAGAAGAAGGACATCAATATTGAAATCGGCGGCAATATTCAAGTGGCAAGAGAACAGGCGGGCTATACGCAGGACACGCTCTCAGAAATGCTTGGCATGACGCCGAATCACCTGAGCGCTATTGAGCGTGGTGCTTCCGGTATTTCTCTTGAAGCCTTGCAGCGTCTTTGCCGTTTGCTGGGCGTCAGTGCGGACCGAATTATCTTTGGGACCGATGAGCCAGAAGCGGAAGCCCTTGCGCTTGCCAGACGTATTTCGGATATAAAGCCGGAATACCGGCAACAGGTTCAAGAGCTGCTGTCCGCTATTTTGAATATGTCATAAAAAAAGAGCCTCTGCCGACACCCAAAACGGGCATCGACAGAGGCTCTTGGTTCGTTTTCCGGGCATTCAAACAAGTGCCGAAATCGACACTTATTTCCGCGCTAAAGATGAAACCACGCAGGGAATACAATCACTTAGGCTGGTCAATTTGCGCCGCTCTGGGGCTTGCAATCACAGGCTATTTCGCCCCTTAACTGTCTACACTGCGATGCCTTGCGGGAGAAGTGCGGACAGGCGATGAGATCCGCACGGAAGCTCTGCTTGCAGCTATGGACGCAGCGGACGCAGAAGCGGTTATACTTCCGGCGTCCGCTGTCCCCGATGAAGAACGACCACTCCTGCCGCCATTTCTGACTTCTGCTCACAGCTCAATCTCTCCTTTGTGCTTTTTGGGAGGGCAGCATTCCTTCTGCTTTACAGCCTTTGCAGACTTGAGTCTGTCCATGATGGAGGACTTCTCGCCCCTTTCGGGGGCTTTGACCTCTGCGGTCTTGTCCTCCTTCGGACCGTTGTTGATGATCCCATCAATCATGCCGTAGTCATCCTCCATCGACATCTCCGCCGCCTTGAGGTAGTTTTCCTTCTCAAGAGCTGCCATCCAGCTTTCCTTGCTGATACCGAGCATTCCGCCCTTTGCCGCATGATCGGCAATCTCTTTGGCATCTACGCACAAGCCCTCGGTGTTATCGGAATAAAGGCGGTAAACCTCGCAGCCCTTCTCCAAAGCCTTCTCAGCCGCCTCCTGACCGGCGGGAAGAACGCCAGCCCATGCGTAGCCGTAGTCCTTCATATCCTGAACGGAGAGCGCGGAATCGGGCATTTCCGGCACTTCCTTGACCTCAAGGTCGAGAAGGCGGAGCGTGTCATCGTCGAAGCCGTTGTAGACATCATCAAGGACGAGCTTGCCGCGCTCATCGACGATGATGCAAGCCGCCTCATCGCCGTAGGCGTCATGCTCCATCAGGTAAAAGCTGTGACCGCCGACCTCGTGCTGGTCAATGGTGTGCCACGTCCCGATGTGACCGGCAACCGTCAGACCGGAGGTGTCGGCATTCATCTCAAAGTCCTTCTGCTCGGTAGCTTCCTGCTTCTGCTGTTCCTTCGAGATCATGGGGATCGCAACAATCTTATCGCCCAACTTAACAAACTGCTCCGGCACTTTGAAGTGGTCAGAGAACTTCTGCATCTGCTCTACGGTCAGAGAGCCGAAGCTGTCATCCGTCAAGCCGACTACCATGAATGTTCCGGCAACAACGTCGTAGATATCACCGTCCTCATCTCGCAGAGCGCGGTTCAGGGGCAGACCTTCCAGCTTGCCTTCCTCGTTGCAGACTAAGGCAACCGGGTCTTCGTAGGGGTAAATCGCCTCGATGCAGCCGCCGACCTCATGCTGCAAGGACTCCAGACCGGAGTCAATCTCCTTCACATAAGGCTCCTTTCCCGGCTCAACGACGAGAACGGCGATGGTGCTGTCACGCTCGGCGGCTTCCCCTGAGCCGGTAATCCGGTATTCGTCGGGAATATCATCAAGATCGCCGTTGAACTGTCTGTCCCACCTCTCGCTTGCGACGCGGACATAGCCTTCATCGGTGAAGCGTCCCTGCTCATCCATCGCAATGTCGCGCCCATAGCGTTCATAGTCGATGTAATTTGCCAGAGGACCGAGATCCTTTTCGGAGTAGATACCGGCTTCGTGGGCGTAATAATAGCCAAGGTCGGATTCGTCGTTGATACCGGGCATGATGTCGTAGCAGTCCAGATTGAACGTCAGGTTGATGAGATCGTCGATGTCGCTGACCTCATCGCAGCCAGCCTCCATAATGGCAACGAGCTTTTCCTGATCGCTCAGGGAAAGCTCGTCAATCAAAGCGGCAAGGTAGTTGAGCTTATCAAGGCTTTCGTACTCGCCAAGCATCTTCTGAACGCCATAGATCGGGCATTCGTAGTCGGTGATAAACCACTCTTCATAGGGCTGACCGAACCCATCCTGCTTGCCGATCCCGATGCGCTCAAAGACATTCTGCATCTCTTCTTCGGTGGTGGGCAGCTTCACCCACTCACCGACCAGCATACCCTCGTTGTACTTGCCAAGGTTCGTGACGAAGGCTTCAAAATCACCGTCTAATACGGGCATAGGCATCCTCCTTTCAGTCATCCACCATGCCGTCCGGCATGATATACAGTTCCACAAACTCCGCGTCGGTCATTGCTTCGAGCTTCCGGACGGTCTTATACATCAGCTCTGCGATCTCGCCGTCCATGTCGTTCAGGGTGACGCTCTTCATATCGTCGATCAGCCGCTTCCGGCTGGACGTGTTGAAGCAGCACATCAGGTTGATTTCTTCCACGGTAAAGTTTTTCATATCAGAGTTCCATATCCTTTCCTTTGTTTTTCTGCGGCTTCGGTGTGTGGGACGGCTGGGCTTTCTGTGCGGATTTCAGCTTGTCGCGGATGGATTCACGGGCAGCGGGCTTCTTCGGGATGGTGTCGTAGATGGCAGTCCCGGCATCCTCCACATAGGAGCGGACATACTGGATGCTTTCAGAAAAGCGGATGGGGCGGTTCTTGTCCTCGATATTCGTCAGCCGGACTTCATCGGCGGCAAAATCAACCGCGTCGATTCTGCACTTGATGCCATCCACATTCAGCGTCGCGCCGACAGGAATGTAATCTGCGGCTTTGAGTTCCTTGAAGGTCTCGCCGTCCTTGCTGAGAAAAACATCTGTGCCGGACTTCCAGAGTTTGTGAGAACCGGCTACCCACGCGGCTTCACGGAAGCCGGTCACCGGCATGGAGGGCTTGCCGCGTACCTTCTTCTCAAGGAGCTTTGTGCCGAGCAAGGGCGCGGCTTTTTCCGCGTCCTTGCCGTACAGCTCAAAATAGCCGTTCTGGGCAAAGCAAACCAGCGCGTCGGGATGCGCCTTTTTGACCGCTTCGTACTTGCGGAGTTCAGAGATGGGCAGAGGCGAAAGCACCTCTGTCCTTTCTGCATCCGGCAGTCTGTCACGGCGGCTTTTCTGCTTGGACAGCACTTCCACCAGAGCATCCGCGTCCTTCGGGAGTGTCCGGTGGGTTTTGACACCGCCATGCTCACCGACCAGAGCCATTGCTGCATCGAAGCTGCTGCGGCAGGGCGCATCCAGCACAAAGCCATCTGCGAAGGTCAGCCGGTCATGATCCGGCGCAACCGAGTTCTGCGCCACATTTGCCGCCTGTTCCCGGTAGTTGATCTCAAAGACATCTCCGAATACCTTGCCGCGTTTGACGGCTTTCGGGACAATGACGCGGGCAATGCACTCGTCGTAGGTCTGTTCCGCATAGAAACGGAAGGTGTTGTGATCTCGCGTTCCCTGAATAAAGACCTGTTTTTCATTGAGGCAGTGCGTCCCATGCGGACGGCAGAACCACATCAGCGTCTTGTCTTCGGGATTCTGGCTTTCGGCGGCGCGGCGGATGATGCGCTTGTCGATGTCGAAGTCTTCCTTGTAGCTGTCTACATGACTGTCCACGAGCTTCTGCAGCTCCGCAACGATGTCAACGTCTGTGTATTTCTTCATGCGTCTCCTTTCTCACAACTCCATGTCGTGCGTTTTGGATTTGACCGGAGACTTCTTCTCCGGCTGCTGTTTTGCGGCAGCTTTGAGCTGATCGCGGATGGAGGGCTTTTCCTGCTTCTGCTCCTGCTTGACGTATTCCAGCGTCGGCATCAGCTCACGGTAACAGCCCTGTGTTTTCCGCGCCGCATGACGGCGATGGATTTTGAAGAGCGGCTCACCGTTGCGGGTGACGGTGTTGCCCTCGATTTTCACCTTGTACTGAGCCATCGTGCGGAAGGACTGCTCGGACGAGCGGTAGGTTGACCTCATGCCGTCGTTATGGTAGGCGATTTGCCCCTTGAGCGCGTCCATGACCGCATCCTTGATCTTCTTTTCCTCCGACGTCAGGCGGTGCTTTGCGGGTTCAACAGGAGCTTGTACAACCTCAGATGCTGTCTGCTTCTGAAATTCTACGGTGAATAGATCAAGCAGTCCGGGATTGACCTTATCCACGATGAAGTCCGTGCGGTTTTCAGCGCAAACCTCCACCTTTTTCGCCCATTCCTTTACGGAAGTCGTGATACGTCCGTCATGGGATTTCTGCTGGACAGTGTTTGCCAGCACATAAGCAACCCTTTCTGGAGAGAACTTCTCCATAACTCCTTGAACGGCAGCTTGCGCATTCAACCGATTATCGCCGTAGTTCTCATTGATCGCTGTTTCAATCGAATCACAGCAAGCAATATTGGCAAGGTGAGATGCCCGATATGCGTCCATCTCACCGGCTTCGTAAGCGTAGTTTGCCATTTCGTGATAGATTGGTACTTTGATGTAGGATGGTGTGATTTCAGTGGCTTTTGCCGCTTTTTCTTGAAACTCCTCATAATCCAGTATGGTGATCTCATCATCCAGAACGCCTAACTCTGTGCAAAGGGACTTCATAACGGAATGTGCCGTGGTGTCCTCGTCTGGAACAAAGCCGCCGTCTTTGAGCTTCATACTGCTGTCATAGAGTGAGTAGTCAAAGCCGCCGTCCGTAGCATGGACTTCGATATAGCCACGTTCTCCGATGCTTACGGCAATTTCGCCTGCCTGCTCTACCGCTTGTTCTCTGGATGCCACCAACTCTTTGAGCATGGCGTCAATGCCCTCGATCATCTCAGCCGCCGTCTTGCGGATGGTGTCCAGAG
>OHTG01000817.1_pt1 | contig 17328 bp, 15 predicted proteins | sample 1578761 | NCBI WGS metagenome assembly OHTG01 (sample SAMEA3879536, study PRJEB24766) | human gut metagenome | biome: human-associated habitat; feature: feces | place: USA | collected 1985/1987
CTCTATGGTTCAAGTGAACCGAATTTATTTAATTTTTAACCCCGTCCATTTTTTAGTGGACAGTAGTGTTTGATTTCTATATATAAATCCTGCAATTTATCATTTTTCTTGATATTACAAGACTCAACTCCATGATAATAAGTAAAATTCGTTCCATAAAAAGAGAGAGAATTTACATTTATAACCACCTTTACTAGGTTCAGAAAAGAATAATAATATAATAAAGGTTGAGATTTAATAGGGGCTTTTTCTGCCGCTTCATAAAAATATCTTGCTTGCTCTATTAGAGTTAACAAAAAATCTTTTTCACCAGCATATTTCTTTACATAACGGCCAATGATATATTGCCAAAAAGCCCACAGATCAGAAACTCGTATTTGTTCATGTTTGATCAAATAATCAGTTGAGTTGTGCTTTGTAAATAATGGAAAAGCATATTTTACAGGAACTTCTACCATGTTTCTATAATAAAGTCAATTAAAATTTCACCTAACGTTTATTTGCTCTTGTGCAATACTGATTGCATCATTGCTCAACTTGTCTTCACCTTCCACCACATCAAGCACTTTATCTGCAAGCCATAACTTCAACATATCATCTTCATCCTGATGCAATAATTCAGCAAGTTTTATTACCTGTTCGCGCTTTGCGCGTCTGTCTCCTCGTTCTATTTTACTGAACATTGGAGTATCGATTTCTAAAGCAGCAGCCAGTTGACGTTGTAACAACCCTTGTTTGTCTCTCAACTCTTTTATTTTATTCCCGAACAACATATTATTTCCTTTCTTTCGTATTATCAAGTAATAGGTTTAACTGCGCTTGTAACTCATCTCTGTTTGGAAGATATAACTGATATCGTGCAGCAAAAAGTTGATTATCTATACCCTGAAGGGCATATTCCATCAAAAGTTCATCTTTCTTTGCACCTAAAACGATACCAATAGGTGGATTGTCATCTGGCTGACAAATCTCGTTTTTAAAATAATTTAAATATAGATTCATCTGGCCAATATCGCTATGTTTGATTTCTGCACGCTTCAAATCTATCAATACATAACACTTTAAAATTGCGTGATAGAACACTAAGAGCTTGTTTAAAAACAAGCTCTAAAGTAAAGCCAAACAAAGGGAAAAAACAGTCCATCTTATACTACTCTACTGAATGTACTCATTACTATCAGTATCTGAAAGACATACATCGTTTTTCGTTATGGTTGATACTTTGACATTATAAGAATGTGCTGTAGCGCTATAACGGCTGTCATCAGTCAGTGCTCCTTGGATTATTTTAATTTCCTTTGGGGATACAAGCGCAAAGTCGTAAAGTGGATTCTTGCAGCCTACATTGAATTCGTTGGCAGACATGATGAATGACTTCCCGTCGCTGTATTTAATCTCAAGCATTCTCGTCTCTCCGGGGCGCGATGTTAATTCGTAACTCAGATCGTAGCCAACCTCATCGCTACCATTCAATTTATCGAGATATTTCGACCATTTGCGGATAATCTTATAACGTGGGTCTTTCTCCATTGCCTCGACCACCTTGTCTTCCGCCCAATTGCCATGACGTTTTTTTACCTTGTCGTCATTGCTGCTACCACCGCTACCTCCTCCACCATAGTTCTTTCCGTCATGTATAGAAGTGTTATCCACCAACTCAATGCTTACTTCTTCTATCGGCAATATAGAAGAACTAATGAGTCGATTAGAGTCGGCTTCTTCCTTTTCCTCATTTGCTTTCGATATATCCTGAAGCCATGATTCCAACTCTTTGACATGACCAGGGAAATATAACATACTTTTCTGCGCCTCGTTCAGAGATAGAGAACTGTTGCACTCGCTAATCAGCTTTTTGTAATCGTCCAATATATCTGGATAATTATCATTCGAATCTGCGTCTTGGGTGAAGTCAAACCGATCCCGACATTCTTTAGCTATTATATTTGCATAATCAGGGGCCAGTTTATGTGAAATGCCTTTCTGAAGATTCTCCACCCAATCATCCTTCTCAAAGTCACTTTTTCGGGCTAAATAACATCTTTCCTTCGCTGCATTTCCAAAGGATAGACTATGTATATGCCAGCAATATCCGGCTGTCAATTTATCCCGTTGAGCTTTCAGTAGTCGTTTCTGATTCGCCTCAAAAGCCTCTTTTGTGGCAATGCTTCTTTCAATACCCAGAATTTCAGCCAACATGTTTCTGTCAAGATTGTCATCATGCCAACAGTTGAGTTCTTTTCCATTCTTACGGCATACTTCTTCCCAAAAATCTATTTCTTCTTTGCTCGCACCGAAGGCAGCAATGCAGCCTTGCCATAGCTCAGGATCGATTTCTGAGGTGCGCAGATATTCCAATTCCCTATCAGTGGCTTTGATAATGCGATAGAACTTGTGAATATTCTCATCCGTCGAAAGTCTCAGACTTATGCATACAGCTTCCACCAAAGCGTTGACGAATCGGGGATTTATCAAGGCTTCTTCAAGCGACTCGCAAACAGATTTAAGGTAGATGTTCTCGAGACGCTTTTTCTGTGAAGTAGACGCATCTCTGTGATATAGCATCTCGTTTTCATTCAGTTTTATTCCGTTGTCATATTGTCTCATATCATTCATTTCTATTTCATATCTGTAAGACAATGATTTCACCGGTGTGATGCTAAGTGTTTCGAGAGCTTTCTGTTGGGGATTGACACTTGCCTCTCGATTCCCGCCAAGAGATCCTGCTTTCTCTACTGCATAAGCCAGAAGGTAGGGCTTGATCTTTTCAAGGTGCGCGCCCAATTGCCTATCCAGATTTACATTGATTTCTTCCTCCAGCACGCGAGTGGAAAGATCCTTAAGAGTGCGGCATCCGAAATATTGGCTAATCTTTCCCTCTCCCTCACGATTGTTGGCCAGCAGAAGGGGCAGTTTGTCCATCACAGCCTTGGGCAAGCTTTTATTGTCGCTGTAGAAAATATCGCGCGACGGCATCAATCTGCATTCGCCATTAATAGTACAGAGCAGATTCAATTGACAGCTGTCGGGAATAGGACGAGCATCTACTCTCTGGTCTAACGCCTGTTTTATTTCGTGATACATGTTTTTTACTCCATTTGTGCTCTGGGGTTGCTTCCAGTTTTCCCCAATCTGATTCAACGCCAAATACAACTCCTCGGCATCAAAATCTGCCATACGTCTTTTTGCGCCTAATTTATGCAGCAATGCTCTGGTTCGATAGTCCGAGGTATCTATTTTCAGTACATGCTTATTCTTGAATCCGGGAAGCCAAAAATCTTCCTCAATGGAATAATTCTTCAACATCCCGGCATCAGTATCTGTGCGGATTTTGAACGCCACATAACTGAGTGATACTTCTTTCTCCTTGGTTCCGTTATAAAACCATTGAAACTTTTCGCCATTGATAATTTTGTCTGCAAAATCCGATTTTTCGAGCAGTATCAATAGGGATTGAAGACTAAGCTTACGCAGCGCATTAATGTCTGGTATTATTTTTTTACCCACACAACGGTTTTTAGCATAAACATCAATCTCTTTTTTATGAAATAGATATTCTGCATACTTCAAGCCATTCGTTATCGACTCCTCTTTGCGCAAAAAATAGAGATTGGCCCCTAGCGCTTTAAGGAAGCTCTGTACGTTTGATGGAGTAGAGATTCTCTTATCACTATTGTCGCATTCATTCTCCGATTTGCTGTTCGAAAGATCCAATCCCTCGAGATAGGCAGGATATGCGGCGCATTGCTCCGGTGCATAATATGTGTCGCTATCTATTATGTTGCGGAATCCATCAGGAAATCTTCTGTCAGACATTACTAATTCAGATGCACGCTTCCATTCTCCATTCTCCGATAGAATGTATGGACTTACGTCTTTAGATATCACAAATCCATCCTTAGTACTCTGCATTCGAGACATGAACAGTCGAAATAGACTTATCATCAATTCTTGTTTATTGTCATCGCTGAGATTTTTGTCGCTTTCCTTGGGTATAAGAAGACGAGTTACTCCGGTGATGTCTGTGCTTGTGACTATAGTAATGGCAGACAGACGGTTTGCAACTTCACGATTTCGCAAATCTCCCTTCATCTCCAATCGCTCAACAAGACATGCGATCAGCTTCGGAGATACATATCTGAGTCGTCGGAAGGAAGGAATATTGTCTATTCTTTCACCTGTGTTGACATGCGCTAAAATTTCATCAGACGGCTTACTTCCTACATTCTGGTGTATTATGTTTCCATCAGGGTCAGGTAGTATTTCGTATTTTTCAGCAACCAAATGTATTTTATGGTATTCCAAAAGCATACAAATAAAATCGGCCAAAGCATCATAGTCCTCCTTCAACACATTATTGCAATAATCCTCCACATGACTCTTTATATCAGGATCCTCTCTCCAGACCAGACTTGTAGGCGCTCCATCAAGACGCATTTTAGCAAACAAATCCTTACCTCTAACCCTTACCGCTTTAAAGATTTGGTTCGTGTAATAATAAGTTTCTTCTTCGCTGCAATACTCACCGCCAATTGTAGGAATCAGTTTTTTCCCGCTAGCTCTTCGGGATAAATTATTCTTAAGGATTTTAAGATAGTTCTCATCAAATGATTGAGGATGCATCATTAGGTAAGGAGCCCAGTCGATATGGTTTTCATTTTGTTTGAGATATTCGCAAAGGATTTCAATACAGCCAGCAAGTTTGTCCATCATCCTATTGTTGAGTTTGCTTGCCTCTATCAAGGCGTTGCGTGTGGCATCAAGCTCAAGTGTCGCATGAAGTATGCAAGGCATTCCGATTTTAACCTTAGTAGGGAAAAAACAATACAGGAAATGCGATTGCTCGGCGATATTGCGCATGAATATATTGATAGCAGCCGCAGCCTCGTATCGTTTTCCACATTCACGGCCAAAGTCATGTGCCAATGCCCATTGGCTCTCATTGGCGGAGATACCTTCTATTTCGGATTCTACGCTCAATGATGCGGTAGAGATGCCTTTTTCTTCACTTTTACCGGAAAGAGTATAGCAAGCTCTTTTATCGTCAATTATAATTTCAAGTTCCTTGAGATGATGAAGAAATAGTAACGATTCTGGTGTAAATTTTCTGAGTTGACTATCTATTAATGATTGTGTTTCAGGCTTATAATGCAAAACTATCGAGGTCCTGTCATCTTCCGCTTCCACTTCCTCAATGTCCGGCAACCTCAAAATAGAGATTGGAACACAGCGTCCCTGCTGGGCAGCCATTTCTTCCTGGTCTTTGATAGTTTCTTGTTGGATATAGAGTCTCTTTTTCAGTTCCTTCCACTTGAACATGGCTTGTTCTGTACCGAAAGTAAGCTTTATGTTATTACTCTGCAGTTCTATCTTCTCCGCCCAATTAAGAACAGACTTGAATCCCAATCCTTTTGCCCCAATGAGTCTTTCCTCCCCATTGCTTTCTTTCGGACTCAGATTTGAAAGCATTACGGCTCGAAAACCTTCGAAAGAAAAAGGTATTGTACCTTCCCCAAAATTAGTTATCGTGATGGTATTTGAATGAGTATTGAGAGAGATACAGGCTTTCGGACTACCTGCATCATCAGCGTTTTGCAGCAATTCCAAGATTTCTCTACCTCGGTAACCTTTCAATGTCTCTACTTCCTGTCTGAAATCTTCAAACCATGGCAAGTTAGACTGCATTTCAGTATATGAGCACCAGGTATTGTTGTATACTTCCTTAACCTTTTCTATATTGATATTTTTCATGACTTAGTGTTCAAATATGTAAATACTTCTGAATTTTGATAAGTTGTATATCCTTGTTGGTCGTCTATAGCTATTTTCCAAAGATGCGTAAATAGACATATCTCAAACTTTCATTCCTTTACCTATGAGATGAATTAAAATCAATATTAGAAAACATGGCATTAATGTTTCAAATGATTACACGAATTATTTTCCCTTTTAGGCAGCATAGCTTAATATAGTTTGAAATATCTTTCCACCAGAGTTTTCAAATACTCAGTCGTAAGATTTGCCAAACCAATTTGTTCTATATAGGCAAAGTCTGCATTCTTTTTATTTATCACAAATTTCCTTTCTACGCCATCAATGCTTGCCAGCAGATGGTAATTCCCTTTATAAGTTTGCTCAACACGCATATTGCTGATGGTGTGTCCATCGATTTCCATTGCAACATCTTCGGCTTCGCATTCCCATTCGTCCCATGCTTTCAGGTGGTTGGCGATAGTTGACTCAACTCTGCCTATCCACGACTCCGATACCCCATTTTCAACTGCTATTGTACGGAATTGTTTCAATGAGGAAACGACATCTCTGATGATAGCATCGGGGCGACGAATTCCGTTATCACGGGCAAATTCAATAACATCCGAGCGTGTAATGTCATACAGTTTGGCTCGAATATACATGCAATGCTCCTTGTTCGGCAAATAACCGCCCCTGTCAATGATGTAGGTAATATCGTATGCAGGAGCAAGACGCCAGGCACCATCTTCATTCATAATAAATGAAAAGTTCTTGTTATGGTCATCTGTGTTATTCGACAGAATATTGAAGACCATTCTTCGGAATACTTCCTGACAATCCGCATCAGGCAGACGGAGCTTACGGCAAACAGATATCAATTGCTCATAACTCTCTGCATCGGGATATATGGCAGCCAAAGTCTGTGTATGAATCTTTTTTCCACCATTACGATCAAACCGTCTGGTTAAAAAATGATTGTTTCCATCCACTGAATATAACATTGACGGCATCATATTGATACCTGCCATAGTCGCCAACTTATAATAAGTCATTTCTAATTCTGCCGAACAATATTCGGAGTTACCAAATTTGAGAAGATAATAGTCATATCCTTCCAAAGCTGCAATTTGACCGCTTCGTATCTCTCCTGTTTCTCTGTTTATCGCAATAATCGCTTTCGGCTGACGTCCCCCCGCGGATGTACCTACAGTCAACAAAGATTGCATGGTTATGGACTCCTCCGGCATAATACGGGCATTCTCCCTTTCTACGAAAATGCGTTCTGCCAAATCCGCCAACGACTTGACATCTATCTTTTCTATTCGGCGCTCCCTGTTAGTTTCCGGAATAAATTCCAACGCACCCATTCCTCTTCTGCCTATAAACGAGAGCTTATCCAACGGATTTATCTCTGAATTGGATATTTTTTGCTGTTGACGCCATAAATCAAACAATTGGTTACCCCAGGCATCAGGCAATGAATCTGCGACAAATGCCGGAAGCTTCTGGTAAATCTTGGCTTCTTCACCCCAAACAGGCAACAGCCCTCTGGTACCATCAACAGGTGCAACCAAAGGGGATATATTCAATCCTTTTCTGATAAAATCGGGATTATATGTGAAATAAGAAAGATGTCGGCGTTCATCCCAAGCCAAACGACCAATTTCTTCTTCCCAAAGTATTATTTTTAACGACTTCATCATATCTGTATGTCTTATTTAGAGTGTCTGATTCGTTGCGCTTTTTTCTCATTTTCACGCATAAGATAAGGCGATTCGGGCAATTCCGGCAAAATATCGTCTAAAGAATTAATCTGACCTACCACCTTCAACAAGAGAATAAATGTTGACAATGAAAGGTTGCCTGCCGTGCCATTTTCAAACTTGTGTATGGTAGTAAGCCCGACACCTGAAAGTTCCGACACTTCTTTTTGTGTCAGATTGCACCGCATTCTATATTCCTTAAAACGAGTACCCAACATGCGTACCAGTTCAGGAGTGGAGTATTCAAACAAATCTTTCATATTTATATATCACTATACTGATGATTAAACACTATATATCGCTATTATATTCACTATATTGACATTTACAATACAAAAGTAGTAATATGTTTTGAAATAGCCAACGAATGCGCATAATTATTGGCTTGCCAAAAGAAAAAGATACTCAACTTGACTTTAATGACCGTTATTATATACACGGGCAATAAAGTTAAGTTAAACAGAGGGAAAAGGAAGATTTACCCGACTGATTTTTCTTTTCGCCAGCAATCGGTATAAGTCACTTCGTATGCAATCTTGGAGAAATAATCTGCGGTATAATCACAACATAATAACAGATGAAACACCCTACAACATCTTTCGTAAATATCATTGAAAGACTTACAAAATCGCACCCAAAAATCACCTTTTTTATCAAAGTCTTCCCATTTGTTTCCTTGTACCGGAAAAACGCATTATCTTTGCAAAAGTTCAGCGCAGAAAAAGGAACAAAATCAGACTTTCCTACCATTTAAGCCTCAAACTATTGGTAGTCAATTGGTCTAATATGCTGCATCGAATCTTTCACAAGCGAAACTTGCGAATCAAATCGGTGTTTCGCCCTCTCTTCTCAATGAAGTTATCAATGGTAAACGCGCTGTTAATACAGAATTAGCCCTGTTGTTGGAGGCTGCTTGGGGCATTGAGGCCGAGTTATTCTTGAAGTTGCAAAGCGCATATAATATGCAGGTCGCAAAATCAGACTCTTCATTTATGAATCGGCTTGCCAATATACGCAAAATCGCTACTGTTCTCTGATTATTGAGGCGGGTTACTCGGGTAGTAGGTAGTTGGTGCTACGGCCGCCCTCTCCGCTGTCACGGAGCATATCCTTGGATATGAGGTCGTTGATATCGCGGAGGGCGGTATCCTGAGAGCAACTGCAAATTTTGGCCCACTTGGAGGTGGTCAATTTCCCATCAAATCCATCCCAAAGACGGTTGATGACTTTGCGCTGCCGTTCGTTGATTTCGACCTCACGAAACTTATCCCAATAAGCTGACTTTTCCAATGTACGCTCGACAACTGCCGAAGTTCGCGTAATTGCTTTTTCAAGGCAATCGAAAAACCACAGAATCCACTCGGTAATATCAAGATCGCCTTTCTGCGTGCGCTCCAATATTTCGTAGTATACCTTCTTGTTACGATTGATTTCTGCCGACATACTGTAATATCGTCCGGAACCCAAATCGAGACGGGCAAGCAGCATATCAGCAATTGTGCGGCTTATGCGACCATTGCCATCATCAAACGGATGAATGGTCACGAACCATAGATGGGCCACAGCTGCCATTATAAAGGGCGACTGGTCGGAACTGTTGCTCCAATCGATTAGCCGCGCCATTTCTGCCGGGACATCAGCCGATGCCGGAGCCTCATAATGCCCTTTTTCGTGTCCGAAAGCCCCGGAAACGACCTGCATAGGTTCTTCTCCCTTTCGCCAGTCGGCTACGGTAATGCTGTGCATGCCGCTTCGACCTAAAGGAAACAGAGCTGCGTGCCATCCGAAGAGGCGCTCGGCTGTCAAAGGTGCTCTGTAGTTATGCACTGCATCGAGCATCACATCGACAAGACCTTCAACATAATGGTCTTCAGCGAGCAATCCCTCATCCTCTATTCCAAGACGCCTGGCGAGACTGCTTCTCACTGATTTAGGATTGAGAAGCACGCCTTCAATCTCCGACGAACTAATCAACTCATCGGTCATTGCCGACAGCAATGATTGGCTTTTTTCATTAAAGCCAAGCATCGACATCCGGCCGTTCAGAAGTCCGTGTAAATGACTGAGGTGGCTCATGGGCTCAAGCAATGCCTCAGAATCCCATCTGAAATCCGGCCAGTTCTCTCGCTGCCAGATATAGCAACTATGTCCTTGCGTCTTTCTCATGTCGCAAATTTAATGTTTTGCGGCGAATCTGCCAAATATTCACCGCATTTTTGCGGATATTATTCAGTTCTTTCACCGCACCTACTCTCAACTGGCAAGTGCAAAATTATCGATTTGTCGGAAGAAAACGCTTTTAGGAGAGTGAAAATTGAGTTTCTTGCGTGTGAAGATTCAATAACGAAGTGCAAAAATTCTCGTTCTGAATAGCCCCATATTTTTTGAGACACGAGACTTAATGGCGGATTGGGGATGGGGCTTCACAAGCCAACAGCCCCTCCCCAATCCGATTATTAAGTCGCACAAAAGGAAACTTTCAACTGACAATACAAAAAAAGGAGACCGAAGTCTCCCTGAGATTAACTAATTTTGTATTGTCAATATGTATCATCAATTAACCTCGGAGCAAAGGTCGCAAATTTTCGTCTTACTCCAAAAGAAAACAAAGAGAAAATAATAATCCCCCAAAGCCTTCAATAGCCATGAAAACATATCCTGACAAAGACAAGGCATTTCCTAATCCTGCAATTCCGAGCCTTTGCTACATCAAGAATGTGGTGAAGAATCCGAGAATCATCATCGGTGACTACACGTATTATGATGATATCGACGGGGGCGACAGGTTTGAGGAGCTCGTCACGCATTTCTATGAATTCATCGGTGATAAACTGATAATCGGGAACTTCTGCGCTATTGCCAAGGGGGTTACCTTTGTCATGAACGGCGCCAATCATCGGATGGATTGCGCCACTACCTATCCGTTCTACATAATGGGAGGCGACTGGGGTGGAGCGATTGCTCCGGTGATGGATGAATTGCCGCTCAAAGGTGACACGGTTATCGGCAACGATGTGTGGATCGGACAGAATGTGACGATAATGCCCGGCGTACATATAGGTGACGGAGCCATAATCGGCACCAATGCCACGGTTGCATCCGACATTCCGCCTTTTTCGATAGCCGTCGGCAATCCGGCAAGAGTCATACGCCGCAGATTCGACGATGAAATGATCGACTTGCTCGAGCGCCTGCAATGGTGGAACCGCCCCATTGAGGAGGTTGATAAATTGATTCCCATACTCTCCAATCCGGACATCTCCCAGGCAAAAATTGACATAAAGGAATATCTGCGCAATCATAAATAATACGCAGTCATAAATAAAGCGCCACTCCACATGGCGCACAATTCCGTGGGTTATAACATGTTCCTTTATCTATGTTTTTCTATGTTTTGCTTATTTTATCAGCACATTTCATTGGAGAACTACGCTCTTCTAATACATTTTTAATACCTTTGCAATAACAATATCCTAATTTTCAAATGGCTACCAATCGAGCAAATAGATGCTTGTACAACTCTGATTTCAAATCTTTCATTGAGGCCGACCCATATTCAGTTTTGGGACGCATCCACGATGCATTTCATGGGCAAGCGATGCCTGTTCATTATAAACTGTGGATGCAATAACGAAGATGTTTAATATTTTGAATTGTACGACTGCTCCCCATATCTTTCAGATTGAGAGTAAGATGCGTTATGTGGAGGCAATTAAAATGAAAAATAGGAAAAATTTAAGATGAAAGCATTGACATATACCGAGCAGGGACGGTTTGAGCTGATTGAGAAACCGAAACCGGAGGTTTTGGATCCGAAGGATGCCGTGGTGAGGGTTACGCTTTCGAGCATCTGCTCGTCGGATCTCCATATTCTGCATGGGGCCGTTCCCCTGGCACAGGTCGGCATTACCGTGGGGCATGAAATGGTGGGCGTCGCGGAGGCAGTCGGGTCAGATGTCAAAAAGGTCAGGTCGGGAGATAGGGTCGCTGTGAATGTCGAGACGTTCTGCGGCGAGTGTTTCTACTGCAAGCGGGGTTACGTGAACAACTGCACCTCCGGCGGCTGGATGTTGGGATGTCGCATCGATGGCGGTCAGACGGAATACGTTCGCGTGCCGTACGCCGACAATGGTCTGACTCCGATTCCCGACAACGTCAGCGACGAACAGGCTCTGTTTGTCGGCGACATCCTTGCCACCGGATATTGGGCTGCCAAGATTTCCGAAATTTCGGAGGAAGATACGGTGCTGATCATCGGCGCCGGTCCGACAGGATTATGCACTCTCGAATGTGTACAGCTGTATAAGCCCCATCGGATAGTCGTGTGTGAGGCTGACGAAGCACGCCACGAATTTGTGCGGCAGCATTATCCGGATGTCTATGTAGTTGAGCCGACAGAATGCCTTGAGGTCCTTAAGTCATTCACAGAGGAGCGTGGCGCCGACCGCGTTATTGAGGTTGCCGGAGGCGAGGACACGTTTGAACTTGCATGGCGTTGTGCCCGACCGAACGCCATCGTCACGATTGTTGCTCTCTATGAGAAGGAACAGATATTGCCGCTGCCGTGGATGTATGGCAAAAACCTGACGTTCAAGACCGGCGGCGTCGATGCCTGCGACTGCGACAAAATCATGCAACTGATTTCCGAAGGCAAAATCGACACTACCCATCTGATAACCCACCGCTACCCTCTCAGCGGAATCCAGAACGCCTACACCCTCTTTGCCAACCGCACCGAGGGCGTCATCAAAACCGCCATCCATCCGGATTGAAGAGCATAACCGAAAACTCCGACCATAGTACAATTTACAAAATAGGAAAATCGTTGAAGGCGCAGCATGTATTCGCTCTGTAATCACATCTCCTCCAAAGTCAATAGCATTGTCTCGACATCATATTTCATAAGGAGACAGGACTTGATACGCTCTACCTTCTCCATAAATGCCTTATGGTCGTAGTTACGTTGCTGGCGTTTAACTTCGGCGACAACAGCACTCTTGTCATCAATCTTGATACCGACTATATCTATTTCGTTGGCGTCTTTGCCTTTTTTACGCTCCCACCACGAGCCGATGTTCATATAATCGTGGCTTTCCATCATTTTGAGCCGGAAGTATTTTTCAAGGATATGGCCGGAATATGTCGGATAATCTGACAAAACGATTTCACGAAGGCGGTCATAATTGCCTATTTCGACCAATGTCTGATTGCGGTCGAAATAATTGAACCAAAATTTCAGGAAATTGTCGGTTATCTCATATTGCACATTCTGCGAACGTGGCTTCGACATTATCGGACGCACTCGCTTGATTAGTGAATAATCCTCAATCAATCGCTTAAGATGGCCTGCCACTGTCACACCGCCCAATGCGTTTTCAATCGCGCCCTGCATGTTTGTCCCGGATGCTATACAGCTGAGCACAGAGAAATATAGGCCATAGTCCTTGCCGAATTCCTCTATCAGCAGGTTGCGTCCTTCATCTACAAACGGAGAATTCGCCCTGACTACATAGTTCAGTATCCCGTCAATCGACAAATCAGTGTCTTCGCACAACAATTCGATATACTTTGGCACGCCCCCGGTAATGCAGTAGAAAGCCAGCAGTTCATCATTGGTGTAGTCCGGTCGGAAATCACGCATAATCTCCTTCATTGTTTCTGTGCCGAAACCGGACAGACGCATAGTAGCATCTGCCCTGCCAAACAACGGCTCATGGTAACTTTCAAAAATCTTATGCATCATTGAATACACCGAACCCATCAGCAGAAGATTCACATGAGTATCGTTGCGGTACGTATCCCATATATTCTGCATATCGCTGAATACAGCTGGATTGACATTGAAAAATTCCTGAAACTCATCAATAATCAGATTAAACTTGCGGGTCTTTGCAAGTTCCATCATCATCTGAAACAGCGACTTGAAAGTTTTTATCTCCGACGGCACATAACAATTAAGCGCCGTGGAGATAAGTCCGGCAAACTCTTCGCACAAAGCAGCCTCGTTCTTACGGCTGACAAAAAGATATACTGTAGGATACTCCCCCTGCGTTGCGCGCAGGGCAAGCGATGTCTTGCCGATACGACGTCGACCTGTTATCACAGTCATTCTCGACCGGGATTCAAAGGCTCGCCCTTGTATCCGCTTCAATTCCTCTATCTCCTTAACACGATTATAGAAATTCATATTTTATCACCGTGGTAATAATTACCACGGTTACAAATTTATGGAAATTCCGGGAAAATAGCAATACGAAATAGGGCTATTTTATAGAAAACAACAATACAACTCTGGTTATTTTCCTGAAAACACCTACCTTTACCGATACAACGACACAGGCCCGGGAGGGTCGGGAAATCTCGTGCCAACGAGAGCAGAGCCAAGCTTGCTTGAGCTATGCCGAACGCAGCCAAGATTGCATTTATGAAAAGCAATTTTCAGAAAGTAAAAACGGAACGATTTCGGGCTTTTCTACCCGAATATTCGCGCTCTGTTGAGCGGAAAATTCCACCCACTGCATCGAATTATTAAAAAATATTTTTTTAATATTGCCGTGCCTGATTTTTGCACATCATTCATATTAACTTTACGCCATGAAAACATCGACGGTAGAACTAACATTAAGTAACGGGAGCGTTGCTGAAGCCCAGGCTCCATTGATTATTTCAGCGAGTAAAGCTACTGGCATCCACTCGTTTTATAGCGGCCTGTTCTTCAATCAAATTAGACTATGGCATATTATTAGATGGTGCAATCCCTATAAATACAAACACACTTATATGTCTTTCGCCAACACGACGTTTGTCGCTTTTTGGTCACCGCTTCTCACATTTTCACTATCTCTCCATGAAATGGACACGGGTTGTCCTATCCAATAGTCGCCACTATCAGCCGACAAAACATCGTCCGTAATCAGAGAAATAGCTCAAGTGAAATCTCAAATTTCGATAAAGATAAAACATAACAATATCCGCAACACCAATGATTGACGTATCGAATATACTAAACTGCCATATTTCATTGTGTCCAAATATTAGAACAAAGTCATATCAGATAATAACTTTATTTGAAGCTTTGAACAATATACGCAAAGCCACATATGAAAAGCAAGTTGCCAACATGCGTCGGTTACTCTCTAATGGGAATATTTGCTCATATAGGGCAAAAAAGAAACAATTGCCGTCGTACATATTCACAGGCATTGCCTATGGTAAAAGATATAAATTTGACATTAGTGGCTACACTTCGTTAATTGTTATCGATATAGACAAATTGGCGGATATAAATCTGGTTAAATCACAGTTGCTGTTGGATGGGCATGTTATCAGCATGTGGGAGTCTCCGTCCGGTAAAGGGTTAAAGGCCTTGTTCTATATCGACTATATGGAACCCGTCAATGCTGACAATATCTGGATTGCACATGAGCACTGTGCATTTCAGCAAATAGCAGCCTATCTTTATGAAAAATACAGCATACCGGTAGATAAAACCGGAGCAGACATTGCCCGGTTATGCTTCGTCTCATCCGATCCAAACATTCATCTTAAAAAAGAATTTGAGCCATTTAAAGTACACATTGACCTGACTAAAAAACAAATCTGGAAAATCAGGGCAAAGTATTATTATGGGAATAAAGACCGGTGTAAAGCAATTGCAGAAATGAAACGAATCTCAAAATTAACTAATTCAAATGTCGATATTCCAACCTCAAAACAGCCTTGATGAAGGCTCTGTGCCAATACTATACAATCTTTGGAACGCCCAAATTTGATTATGATATTTGTCTGATAATCGTTATCTTTGTAACGAAGCTGCCTATTAAGTCTATGCCTACCGTCAGCAGAGCCACATATAAATTCCGTGTTTCAGCAACGATGTTGGATAACGAACCTACACCATGAAATTAGAAATCAGACTTGACACTCCGGGAACTCTATCGAAAAAAATCCCTCTCTGCCTAGGACTTCAGATAACATCATTGAAAATTACCGGATTCCTGAACCGTCAGGACTTTGACGATGTGCTCGACGACATCTGTTCGTCAATGGGAACATATGACGACGATGATAATTATATATTAGACCTCGACCAATCCCCCTCATTGCGTTGCCTGGACATGGGCGAAGCAATCTTTGTGGACGGAGAGGAGTTGCCATTTTTCGGATTCCATACTCAATTGGAGACTCTGATTCTGCCAAAAGGCATTTCCTCGATATTTGAAAGCGGAGAACACGATACCGGATTCTCCGGTTCCGAAATGTTGAAAAAACTGGTTCTTCCGGAAGGCATTAAAATTCTGGGCGGACTCCATGACTGCCCTAATCTGAAGGAAGTAAAACTCCCTGAAAGCGTGGAGTGTATAGAATCTTACACATTTGCCGGATGCACCTCTATCGAGAAAATAAGAATTCCCAAAAATGTGAGCTATTTTGACGGCAGCAGTTTTGCCGATTGCCACATCTCAAGGTTTGAACTGGATTCTGACAACCCTAATTTCAAGGAAATCGACGGTGTCATATATTCAAAAGATCTGTCCCGCCTGATTGCCTTCCCTTCATATTATCCTCATGCCAATTTCGCCGTTCCTACAACCACACGTATCATCGGCTGTGGGGCCTTTATGGATAGCCGGATAGATTCGATTGAAATCCCCGAAAGCGTGGAAGAAATTGAAGAAGAGGCTTTCCAGGGTTCCGAAATAAAGTCGATTGCCATTCCGGACTCTGTAAAAAAAAATCGGGAAACAGGCTTTCCGATTTTGCAGAAATTTGGAATCCATTAAACTATCCGGCAGCATTTCAAAAATTCCCGAGCAACTTTTTTCATCCTGTCACTCTCTGAAAAAAATCGACATCCCGTCGAACATCAAGAAAATAGAATACACAGCCCTTGCATGGTGCGACGGTCTGGAAGAAATAATCTTTCATAGCGGAGTGGAAAAAGTAACCCCCTCAGAGCCGTTGCTGATCAGAACATCGCACTTAAAACGAGTTGTCATTCCTGACACACTTAAATTCCTTCCCGGAGGAGCCTTTTCATATTCCGGAAATCCAGATGTCTTTGAACTCGATTCCCGAAATCCGTACTTCACCCTCAGCAACGGCATTCTTTATTCAAAGGACGGCACACGCATCATCTCTGTTCCAAATCGCAACCGCGTTCGTTTTGACGTACCTGCCGGCGTCACTGTAATCTCTGAAATGGTATTTTTGTACATGGTGAATCTGGCGGAAGTGACCCTCCCCGACACATTGAAAGCCATTGAGTCAAGGGCTTTCCAAGGCTGCAACTCCTTGAGGAGTATCACTATTCCAGCCTCCGTCACCCAAGTTGACATAGATGCCTTGTGGGCTGACAACATTGAAGATGTATATTTAGGCTGCAGCATTCCTCCCACAATGACAGGACCGATTTCTCAGAAAGACTGGAGATACAGCAACGTACGCCTTCATGTTCCCCGGGAATCCGTCACCGCTTATCGAAACTCTCCCGGCTGGCAATGCTTTGATATCGTAGCGACATGAGAATGTGGGGAGCATCTGCCATATTCTTATCATACCCAAAAACTCACTTACAGACAAGTTTAATCTGCGGGACCTTTTTCGATAAAATGAATTTCAGAAATGCCAATCTGCACGATAGGTCAGGTCAACTGGATGGATTCATTTTTAGGTCAGCTTTTTAATGGGTTGACGTGCTGTTTAAAAAAAGTTAAAAGCAATATATTCGTTTAAAGGCTTAAAGTTTATGCATATCTTTCACTACTGTCCACTAAAAAATGGACGGGGTTAAAAATTAAATAAATTCGGTTCA
>OHTG01000828.1_pt1 | contig 17142 bp, 10 predicted proteins | sample 1578761 | NCBI WGS metagenome assembly OHTG01 (sample SAMEA3879536, study PRJEB24766) | human gut metagenome | biome: human-associated habitat; feature: feces | place: USA | collected 1985/1987
TTTCTGTTTCTGTTCTGAATGTTGTCTCAAGAACACCTGCTCTTGCTCCGCCGATACCAAGTGCATATGCAAGTCCGATATCCTGTGCGTTGCCTGTTGCGTCCTGCTCAACTGCGATAAGGCAAGGTGTACCCTTACCAGCCTGATACTCAGAACGTACTGTGTGACCAGGAGCCTTAGGTGCGATCATGATAACATTGACATTCTTTGGTGGTACGATGCAGCCAAAGTGAATGTTAAAGCCGTGTGCGAATGCAAGAGTCTTACCCTCTGTGAGGTATGGCTCGATAGATTTCTTATAAAGTGCAGCCTGCTTCTCATCAGGAATAAGGATCATGATGATGTCAGATGTCTTTGCAGCTTCCTCAGTTGTCATAACTGTAAGACCCTGCTGCTCAGCCTTTGCCCAGCTCTTAGAACCTTCGTAAAGACCTACTACTACGTCAACACCGCTCTCCTTAAGGTTGAGCGCATGAGCGTGACCCTGTGAACCGTAACCGATAATGGCAACTCTCTTACCCTTGAGTACGTTAATGTCGCAATCCTGCTGATAGAATATTCTTGCCTGTGCCATTGTTAATTCCTCCAAATTCAGAAATTTAAGATTTATTTTATGTAGCCTTTCGGCTATATAATCAAAGTTTATTTGCCTGCATTGAATGTGTCAGAGCCTTTCTCTATTGCGATAGTGCCTGTTCTTACCATTTCGATTATTCCGTAAGGTGCTATGACCTCCTCAAATCTGCAAAGGTGAGCGTAAGTGTCGCAAAGCTCCAATGTCATTGTCGTAAGCGTTATATCCATGACCTTAGCCCCTGTGATATCCGCAATAGTCATTATCTCACTGCGTCTGTTTGCGACCGCAGACACCTTGACTATCATAAGCTCTCTTGCGAGATACTCATTAGCCTCAAATGTCTTTACCTTGATGACTTCTATAAGCTTATTGAGCTGTTTCTCGATCTGCTCAACTGTATGCTCGTCACCGTCAGCAACTATCGTTATTCTTGAAACGTCAGGGTCATGAGTTGGACCAACTGCAAGGCTCTCGATATTGAACCCACGTCTTGAAAACAGTCCGGAAATTCTTGATAGAACACCGCTGTGGTTTTCTACAAGAACTGAGATCGTATGTTTCATAAATCAACCTCCATAAGGAAACCTTTCCTTGATTTTTTATTATATCAGCTTATTATTAAGATTTCTTGAACGCAAACGCTATATACTGTAAACGCTACAGATAGTTAAAATATTGGCCTTATAATGTTGGCATATCCTTATCCACAACGACTTCAACAAGGCAAATGCCTTTATGTTCAGCAAGCATTTCCACGCCCTTTTCCATAGTATCATCGTCATAAACTCTCATTGCAGGTATGCCATAAGCTTCTGCAAGCTTGATAAAGTCAGGAGAGCCGTCAAGAAAAACTGCTGTCTGTCTGTCATGATAGCCATTTGTCTGAAGTTCTCTTACCATGCCAAGGCGGTTGTTGGTCATTACTACCACCTTTATATCAACGCCGAACTGAACGGCTGTTGCAAGCTCCATGAACGACATCTGAAAAGCTCCGTCACCGCATATAGCAACTGTTGCTCTGCTGTTGTCAGCCATTTTTGCACCTATTGCCGCAGGCACAGAATAGCCCATCGTACCCATGCCGCCTGAGGTAAGAAGTCTGCCCTCTTTGCGGAACTTATATTCAGTGCAGGTCCATATCTGATTTTGTCCAACGTCTGCCACAACAGTAACATTGGCTGGCATTTTCTTTGCAAGCCTGTCGATAAACACCCTCGGATTGACAGTACCCTTTGCAGGCTCAACATACTTTCTCTCGCCCCCAAGGGTCTTGATGTGAGCTATCCACTCATCGTGCTTCATAGGCTTTGCAAGCTCCGTCATTTGCTGTAAAACAAGCTTTGCGTCGCCAACGAGAGGCAGGTCAGCACCGATATTCTTACCTATCTCCGCAGGGTCGATATCTATATGTATTATCTTAGTAGTTTTCTCCAGAGCCAAAGGTGTTTTAACGGCTCTGTCACCAACTCTTGCACCCACAAGGAACAGCACGTCGCACTCGTTCACAGCGGCGTTTGCCATTTTAACACCGTGAGTTCCTATCATGCCGCAGAAAAGCTGGTCGTCATCAGGAAAAACAGAAATGCCCATCATAGTTGTGATAACAGGAATCTGCATAAGGTCGGCAAGCTCTCTTATCTCGTTCTCAGCGTGAGCGGCAAAAACACCTCCGCCAATACAGATAAGCGGCTTCTCAGCCTCTTCCAACGCCGCCATTACACGCCTTACCTGAACGTAGTTGCCCTTTGTGGTAGGCTTATAGCTTCTTATCTCGCACTTTTCAGGGTACTCAAAGTCGATAACAGCTTTCTGAACGTCCATAGGGATATCTATAAGCACAGGACCCGGTCTGCCCGTGCCTGCTATATAGAAAGCTTCCTTGAAAACTCTCGCAGTGTCCTCAGGGTCTTTGAGAAGATAGCTGTGCTTAACGAACGGCTCAGCCGAGCCTGTAATGTCAGCCTCCTGAAAAACGTCAGATCCTATCTGATCGGTATTCACCTGACCTGTTATGCACACGATAGGTATAGAATCCGCATAAGCGGTAGCAATAGCAGTAATAAGATTAGTTGCACCCGGACCTGATGTAGCGATACAGACCGCAGGCTTGCCTGAAATTCGTGCATAGCCGTTAGCCGCATGACCACCGTTAGCTTCCTGTCTCACAAGCACCTGCCTGATGTCGTTTTCAGCATCCAGCAAAGCGTCATAGAAAGGACAGATAGCAGCTCCGGGATAGCCAAAGACGACTTTTACGTTCTCAGCTTTCAAACATTCAACCATAGCCTGACTTACAGTCATCTTCATAATAAAGTCGCCTCCATAAAAAATTTTCTGTATAAATTATCATATAAAGTGATAAAACATACAAAGCTGTGATTTATTATACCATATTTATAAGATTTCGTCAAGTATCGTTAGCATACGAAGGAATATTTATGCTTTAAAAAATTTCGCAAAAAAAATTTGAAAAAGGGGTTGACAAGACAGATGAACTGTGCTATAATAATTAAGTCGCTGAGAGAACGACACAAAAACAAATAATTAATGTGGACAGGTGTCCGAGTGGTTTAAGGAGCTGGTCTTGAAAACCAGTGATACGGCAACGTACCGTGGGTTCGAATCCCACCCTGTCCGCCACATTTTTTATATATACAGGTTTGCGGATTTACCCAAGTGGTGAAGGGGCTCCCCTGCTAAGGGAGTAGGTCTGGAAACGGGCGCGAGAGTTCAAATCTCTCAATCCGCGCCAGCAAAAGTTTAAGCTTTTGCTTGTATCCGCTTTACGTTATGTAGAGCGGATTTTTTATTATATAAATACACAAACGCCGCAGAGAATTTTTTGTCCTCTGCGGCGTTTTTTTATTCCGCAAGCCCTGCGGCACTTTTCATTCTGTCTTTGAAGAAATGGTCAAATACTGCCACGCACCTTCCCACAAGGAGCATAGCCGCCACCGTTCCGATACCGATACCTATTATCCGCTTGTCAAACAGCAGACCTATCACGCAGGCAATGGCAACACACGATGCGTCAAGTATATTCTTGCCAAAGCCCATGTTCTTTCCAAAGGCTTTTCCTATAGCCTGAGCAAGACCGTCGGCTGGGTTCGGAACGAACTTCATAGCTATCATCATGGACATTCCCACACCCGTGCAGATTATCGCTGCCGCCAGATACAGCGTGTTTTGCCACAAATGTCCGAAATTGAAATCAAGCAGCTTTGAAAACATATTCAGCAGCAGGCTGAACACAATGCTGAATGGTATTTGCAGCCAGTCTATAACAGTTCTGTCGCTGCCTTTTATTATCATTTCTATCACAACGAACAGTGCATATGTAGCAAAAGTCACAAGAGAGAAATTCACGTCCCATATACTCGATATGGCAAATGGCACTGATATAATAGTGGATACACCTAGCCCTGTTTTGATGTTCATCGTTATCCCTGCGGCAAGTATCACGAGCCCCATGGCATATATAGCCACCCTTGCGGCATAATTCTTCTTTTTCAAACTAAATTCGCCTCCATACCAATTATACCACCTTCATCACACTTTTTCAAGAGCACAAAAAAAGCTGCCGTACCAAAAGGCACAGCAGCTTTTATACTATATAATAGTATCAGAGTTATTGATTATTCCTTTGGACCTGCTGATACAAGAGCCTTACCTGCTGGGTTGCCCTCATACTTAGCAAAGTTCTTAACAAATCTGCTTGCAAGATCCTTAGCCTTTGTCTCCCACTCGGAAGCGTCAGCATATGTGTCACGAGGATCGAGAATTGCAGGATCAACGCCTGGAAGCTCTGTTGGAACTTCAAAGTCAAAGTGTGGTATCTTCTTTGTAGGTGCGTTGAGAATGTCGCCGTTAAGAATAGCATCGATAATTCCACGAGTATCCTTGATAGAGATTCTCTTGCCTGTGCCGTTCCAACCTGTGTTTACCAGGTATGCCTTAGCACCGCTCTTCTGCATCTTCTTAACAAGCTCTTCAGCATACTTTGTTGGGTGAAGCTCAAGGAAAGCCTGACCGAAGCAAGCTGAGAATGTTGGTGTAGGCTCAGTGATTCCACGCTCTGTACCTGCAAGCTTTGCAGTAAAGCCAGAGAGGAAGTAATACTGTGTCTGCTCTGGTGTGAGGATAGATACTGGAGGCAGTACGCCAAATGCGTCTGCTGAAAGGAAGATAACGTTCTTTGCAGCAGGTGCAGAAGAAATAGGTCTTACAATGTTCTGGATATGGTCGATAGGATAAGATACACGAGTGTTCTCTGTAACGCTCTTATCAGCAAAGTCGATCTTGCCGTTCTCGTCAAGAGTTACGTTCTCAAGAAGAGCATCTCTTCTGATAGCGTTGTAGATATCAGGCTCAGAATCCTTATCAAGGTTGATGACCTTAGCATAGCAGCCGCCCTCGAAGTTGAATACTCCGTTGTCGTCCCAGCCGTGCTCGTCGTCACCGATAAGAAGTCTCTTAGGGTCTGTAGAAAGTGTTGTCTTACCTGTACCGGACAGACCAAAGAAGATAGCTGTGTTCTCACCGTTCTTGTCTGTGTTAGCTGAGCAGTGCATTGAAGCCATGCCCTTGAGTGGAAGGAAGTAGTTCATCATTGAGAACATACCCTTCTTCATCTCTCCGCCGTACCAAGTGTTGATGATTACCTGCTCACGGCTTGTGATGTTGAACATAACTGCTGTCTCAGAGTTAAGACCAAGCTCCTTATAGTTCTCTACCTTAGCCTTTGAAGCGTTGTATACAACGAAGTCAGGCTCAAAGTTCTCAAGCTCCTCAGCAGTTGGCTTGATGAACATATTTGTTACAAAGTGAGCCTGCCAAGCAACCTCAACGATGAAACGGATAGCCATTCTTGTATCCTTGTTAGCGCCGCAGAATGCGTCAACTACGAAAAGTCTCTTATTTGAAAGTTCCTTGATAGCGAGTTCCTTAACAGACTTCCAAGCCTCCTGTGAAGCTGGGTGGTTGTCGTTCTTGTACTCGTCAGAAGTCCACCAAACAGTGTCCTTAGAATTTTCGTCCATAACGATGAACTTATCTTTAGGTGAACGGCCTGTATAAACGCCTGTCATAACGTTTACTGCGCCAAGCTCACTCTCCTGACCCTTTTCATAGCCTTCGAGTGTTGGCTTTGTTTCTTCCTCGAACAGCTGCTCGTAAGAAGGGTTGTAAACAACTTCTGTAGTTCCGGTGATACCGTACTTGCTCAAATCGATCTTTGACATGTTGCAATAACTCCTTTTCAAAAAAAATATCGTTAATAGGCGCTATAATGAAACAGCACACGCCGGCACATTCATTTTCTTTCCTTATTATAAAGCATAAGCTATACAGAAATTCATCTGACAATTGAAAACACACTGCCAGCATTTCATGCTGTGCTCCTATTACAGCAATATAATTATACCACATATTTTTCTGAATTGCAAGGGTAAACGCAGATTTTGTGAGCTGATTTTTTACATTTCGCTTAAATCTATAACGATTTTTTATGAATAAATGTAATTTCATGGTATAAAATAGATAATAAAAGATATTGACTATTATCAATAGTTAGTCTAAGCTTGTGCAGACGATTTTGCAGTATCAATATAAAATAATTGCATTTTTATGCTTCTTTGCAAAAAAAGCGTCCCAAATTATGCAGGCAAATTCCGCTTTCCTGCAAACAGAAAAAAGGCAGTCCACAAGGAACTGCCCTTCTCCGAAATATCAACAATAGGGGAGATCTTATTTACTTTTTCTTCTTAGCCATGACCACAGCCGCACCGCTCAGAAGTGCAAGAGCGAATGCTCCGCCTGCAACACCGGTCGATGGGTTTGTGTTTGAAGCGTTTGAAGCTGCCTTTGAGCTGCTGTCTGCCTTGCTGTCAGTTGCCTTGCTGTCAGAAGCGGAACTGCTCGTATCTGACGAAGCATCAGAACTGCTTACGCTGTCAGGCTGTGAAGAAGCAGGTGCTTTCTTTACAAGGTTTGCCACAGCGTCATTTATAGCCTTTACCATAGCGTCCACGTCAGCCTGCTCTGTGATGTTCTTTGTTCTGTCAATAGCGGCAAGAGCCTTTTCAACTTCTGAGAAGTCCTCATAATCGTCCTTGTTGAGAGCCTTTGCGGCTTTCTCTGCCTTGTCAAGCCCTGTGTAGTCTGCTGACTTGTAAACCAGTGCCTCAACAGCGTCGTTTATATCTTTCGCCATTTTGTCAACATCTGACTGCTGTGTAAGGTTTTTAGTTCTGTCGATAGCTTCAAGTGCCTTTTCTACGGCTGTAAAGTCCACATAGTTGTCCTTATTAAGAGCCTTTGCAGCTTCTTCTGCCTTGTCAAGCTCTGTATAATCTGCCTTTGCATACTCAAATACAGCCGAACTGTCTCTATGAACTGCGAATGGTTTTTCACATTCATCAGTATGGAATGTACCGCCCTTTATCTCGCACTTTTCGCAATCGTTAAGGAAAATTCCTATGTCACCACCGAGTGTGATATCTCCTCCCGAGATAAGACCGTTCTTTATATTGTCTGTACCAAGATAAATATCCGCAAGCTTGGCATTGATATCTACCTTTCCGTCCTTTATAATCAAGCCTGTCTTAGGCTCAGGGGCACCTATACCAACTACTAATATTCCTGCTCTTCCTGCATTGATATTCACATCTCCGCCGTATATCTCAACAGAGCCGTTTGCATACAAACCGTCATTCCAGCCACCATCGGCAACTTCACTTGTGTCAATATTAAGAGTTGCGTCCATTACCTTTATGGAATAAAGTGTTATGACAGCACCGCCCTTTGCGTTGACAGTTCCTGACTCAAAAGTAACATTAGGCTGATCCATTACTGGAAGTTTGCCTGTTTCTTCAAGATTAAGCACACTGTCCTTAGTCTTTCCACTTAGTACTACACCGGTATCTTTTGCGCTTCCTTTTCTCGAAATAACTGTAGTGCCTGAGGTCATCTTGTTATCTCCTGAGAAAACTATATTAGTAACTTTTTCTCCGTCAACAATGACACAAGACTTTTTCGCCGTCGAAAAATCAACATTGTCAAGTGTAAGAGTAGAAGTTGCTGCGTCCCAGCTCCAGCCCTCGTCTTCATTTTTCTGATCGTTCTGAAATCCTGCCACTGTAAGGTCAAGAGTTGTAGTTCTCTGCTGATTTGCCGCAAAAACATTTATTGCAGGCAAGGATGCCATACATATGACCGTTGCGAGCATTGTGCTAAAAATTCTTGTCTTTTTCATATTTTATCCTCCCGAAATATAAGACTTCATATTCATATTTGCATTGCGATATAAAACCGCCCTGCTTATAATTATGATAGCAGAGCGGTAATAATTTTTCAACTGTTTTGACACAAGCGGTCAAAAATCAGCACAAGCGGTATTCATTTAAACAAATAATGTATGAAAGTCCCACTTAATTGCTTTATATATCCATTTAATGGATATATTACTTTTTCTTCTTAGCCATTACCACAGCCGCACCGCTCAGAAGTGCAAGAGCGAATGCTCCGTCAGCAACGCCGGTCGATGGGTTTGTGTTTGAAGCGTTTGAAGCTGCCTTTGAGCTGCTGTCTGCCTTGCTGTCAGTTGCCTTGCTGTCAGAAGCGGAACTGCTCGTATCTGACGAAGCATCAGAACTGCTTACGCTGTCAGGCTGTGAAGAAGCAGGTGCTTTCTTTACAAGGTTTGCCACAGCGTCATTTATAGCCTTTACCATAGCGTCCACATCAGCCTGCTCTGTGATGTTCTTTGTTCTGTCGATAGCAGCAAGAGCCTTTTCGACTTCTGAGAAGTCCTCATAATCGTCCTTGTTAAGAGCCTTTGCGGCTTTCTCTGCCTTGTCAAGCTCTGTGTAGTCTGCTGACTTGTAAACAAGTGCCTCAACAGCGTCGTTTATATCATTTGTCATTTTGTCAACATCTGACTGCTGTGCAAGATCTCTATACCCTCTTAAAGCCTCAACTGCACTGTACAAGTTTGCAACGCTTTCATCTGTGTAGATAGAAAGGTCGGCAGGAATATTACCCAGCACTTCATAAACATTGCTGTAGTCAGCAGGCTCAGCACCGCAGGCAGGAGTATCGTTATTACGCTTAGTCCATACGTTTGATGAGCCGTTGAGCACATTTAAAAAGCTGTCTGTTTTCATATCGTCAATAGTAAGAGAAGCTGCTGATTCCGTATTTTTTGCTGTATTTTGTATGTTGTAGTAGCAATTTTGAATCGTACTTCTATTCATCGTATCTTGCATTGCAAAAGCATAAGCGGAAGAAGAAATATCAGATACAAGACCTGTTGCATAGCAATTCTTTACAGTGCCATAATAGTTATTGCTTGCAGCGTCAGTACCCAAGAATGACGCACCAACAAAACTATTGCTTACATCACCCTTTGCATAGCAGTTGCTGATGTTAAGACCTGAGATGTTTCCAACAAAGCCGCCTGCATATTCTGCACCTGTTATATTGCCTGTGGCATAGCAATTTTCTATCAAAGTTTCATCAATTGTCACTCCATTACCTATTCCAACGAAGCCGCCTACTGCAATGCCACGTCCGTTTCCTGTTACCTCAACAGAAACGTCTGCACCGCAATATTTAGCAGATGAGCCTTTTGCGAGCGTACCAACAAAGCCACCAACATTGCCCTTTTTTGTTGATTCCTCTATCTTTCCGGAAACACGGCTGTGGCTCACTGTTGTACCTCCGTCCTGAATGCCTACTAATCCGCCTATGCTGTTAAGAGCAACATAGCTGCCGTCAGAGCCTGCTTTCATGTCAAGACCGATAACAGTACAATTTACTATATCGCCCATAGAATAACCTACAAGCGCACCTCCCATGCGGAAGCCATATCCACTGCTGTGATTTCCGCCAACATAGTTTATAGAAACATTTTCAAGAACTACATCCTCGATAGTGCCGCTGGTCGCACCGAACAAGCCGCATACATCGCCACTGTATGGCGATGTTTCTGTTCCAATGGTAAGATTTTTGATAGTATAACCATTTCCGTCAAAGTTGCCAGAGAAAACAAAATATTCATGACCACCCATAATAAGATCCGCCACAGTTTCTCCTACTGGAGTCCACTCTTTTCCACCGAGGTCGATATCCTCTGTAAGCTCAAAGTATGTGTCTGCATATTTTTCACCATATTCCTCTGCGTTCACTCTTTTCGCAAAATACGCAAGCTGTGAGCCAGTAGCTATTTGATAAGGGTCATCTTTTGTGCCTTTTCCTCCTGCAAAAGACTCCGCTACAGAGCCGTCCCAGACCTCTGTACCGTCAGCAAAAACAGAAACAGGCACTAAGCTTGCCGCAAGACCCATCGTCACCAAAAGGCTTAAAATCTTCTTTTTCATTCTAATTCCTCCATTATATTTTTCTGGGTTGATATTTCTTTTTTTACTCAGAGCATAGATTTTTCACGATTATTTTAACACAACCCACACACTTGTCAACAAGTTTGACACAAGCCGTCAAAAATCAGCACAAGTGGTATTCATTTAAACAAATAATGTATGAAAGTCCCACTTAATTGCTTTGTATATCCATTTAATGGATATATTACTTTTTCTTCTTAGCCATGACCACAGCCGCACCGCTCAGAAGTGCAAGAGCAAATGCTCCGCCTGCAACACCTGTTGACGGGTTTGTGTTTGAAGCGTTTGAAGCTGCCTTTGAGCTGCTGTCTGCCTTGCTGTCGGCTGATGAGCTGTCAGAAGCGGAACTGTCAGGCTGTGAAGAAGCAGGTGTTTTCTTTACAAGGTTTGCCACAGCGTCATTTATAGCCTTTACCATAGCGTCAACATCAGCCTGCTCTGTGATGTTCTTCGTTCTGTCGATAGCGGCAAGAGCCTTTTCGACTTCTGAGAAGTCCTCATAATCGTCTTTGTTGAGAGCCTTTGCGGCTTTCTCTGCCTTGTCAAGCTCTGTATAGTCTGCTGACTTGTATGCAAGTTCAAAAGCCTGTGTATGTGTTGCGATATCTGCTGAAATAGTTATTTCCTTGCTGAGAGGCTCGCAATCGTCAGCAGTTACCTCTACTGTGTAAGTGCCTGCTGTAAGCATTGCAGTATTGTTTGTTATCTCTTTTCCGTCTACCTTTATTACAACATTTTTCAGGTCAGCAGGTGTTACTTCAAAATCAACTGCATATTCCTTAGTTGGCAGGACAGGTGTTTTTCCCTCAACATACTGATACTTTGCACCGCCAGCTGTCAACTCGTCATAAAATTCTTTTGTTGTCATATAGTCATATGCTTTAGCCTTGCCTGCTTCTTTATTTGAACCGCAAGCTTCAACATTTTCTGTTTCTGTGAAATAGTTGTTTTTAAAGTCAGTTGTAGACGAGGAATCCTTCCCCACTATTCCGCCGAAACGTGTATATGGCTTTTTGGCTGAGTACTGTGAAAGGTCAATTTCTCCTGCAAAATAGCAATCACTTACAGAACCGCCGGCTACTGAACCAACGATACCGCCTACATCTGTGGTTCCGTTGCCAACCGGCGTGAGTTTTCCTGTAACATAGCTGTTTATAACCTTGGAATCGCCATACAAACGTCCTACGATACCGCCGGCGTCTGGTGCAGCATATACCATATCGCCTGTGCTTGAACAATAGCGGACTTCCGTTCCATTCTGTGCATATCCAACTATACCGCCCACATAAAGACTTCCGCTGTCGCCTGAGATAGTTATGTCTGCTGTGTTCTCACAATATTCAAAAGTTGTGGCGTCCGCCTGACCTACCATGCCTATTAAGCCATAAACATATTTGCCGTTATTGTTGAACGATACGTTTGACACACAATCAGTAATAGTACAATCACCTGCAAATCCTGCAATAGTGCCATAAAAAGTATAGTCGTTATCAGTATTTGTCACATCAATACTTCCCTCTATAGTCAGACCTGATACCTCTGCTTCCTCAATATCGCCAAAGAAACCGACCAACACGTCTTTACCATAAATAGACGTAAAATCAATGTTTGAAATAGTATGACCGTTTCCGTAGAATTTGCCGCTGAAACAATGTTCAAGGTAGCCGTTTTCATCGATAACGTTTCCGATAGGCGTCCATACAACACCTGTCAAGTCAAGGTCATTTTCAAGAACAACAACTGCGTCCTTATTCTTGTCATAATCTCCGTTGTTTACCGCTTTTGAAAACGCCAACAGGTCGTCAACAGTTTTTATTACCGTCTTATTATCGTCTGCAAATGCCGTTGTCGGCACAAACAAAAGACAGCCCGTCACCAAAAGACTTAAAATTTTCTTTTTCATTCTAATTCCTCCATAATATTTTTCGTTGCTGATATTCCTTTTTTACTCAGAACATAATTTTACACGATTATTTTAACACGGCCTACACACTTTGTCAATAGATTTGGCACAAACGGTCAAAAATCTGCACAAGCGGTAACAAAATAAATGAATAATGCTTGAATTTTGCTTTGATGTGTGTTATTATATATTAAGAAATCATGTATAAGAAAGGATTTTTACAGTATGAGAGTGGCATTGGTAGACGATAATAAAAACGACCTTGCACTTCTTCATGAATATATTTCCGAACAAACCGCTCACAGCTGTCAGATAGATACGTTTTCAAGCGGAGAAAGCTTTTTGTCATGTTGGCAGATGGGAGCTTATGATCTGGTGGTGCTTGATATATTCATGGGGAAAATGACAGGAATAGAGGTCGCAGAAAAGCTTCGTGAAACAGACAAAAACGTGCATATCGCATTCGGCACTTCAAGCAACGAGTTTGCAAGCGAAAGCTACGACCTCAACGCCTGCTACTATCTTTGCAAGCCCTTTCAGGCTGACAAAGTAAAAGCCATGCTTGACCGGATCGGTTCTGATGAAATTGATCGTATGCGTTCCGTTAAGCTTCCCGACGGTCAGAACGTGATACTCAGAAATGTTATCTACATAGACTGTGCGTCACATATCGTGACGATCCATTGCACAGACGGCGAAAACATAGTTTCAAGAAATTCTTTCGCTGAGATCGAGAGCATTTTTTGCAGTCATTCATACTTTTACACCTCCACCAAAGGCGTCATCGTGAATTTCTATGAGATAGCCCAGCAAAAAAGCGACCTTTTCATAATGAGCGACGGCACACATATCCCCATAAGTCGCCGAAAATCCAGAGAAACATTGGACGCCTTCGCTCAGTTTCGCTTCAGTGATCTGCGAAAAGGCGGTGAGCAGTAATGCCTCCTTTATACCGCCTTGTGGAAGTGGGCATATATTCCCTTCTGAATTTTCTGCCACTTATGGTGCTTGCCCTTTATCCCTTCCGGCATAGGCTTCGCTTTTCCAAAACAGCTACAGTGGGACTTGTTGTGGCTCTTTCACTGGTGCAGATATTTTTAGGCTGGCAGGCGGCATTTTTCAGCACAAATGCAGGTCTGCTAAGTGCAGTCAGCACCCTGCTCTATGCGGCTTTTTACTTTTTCGCTGTGAAGGTCAAGGTCGGCAAAACAGGCTTCACACTGCTTCTGCTTTCAAATAACGCAAGCTTTATCGTCATTACCTCAAAGTGTCTGGAGGGCATTCTGTTCCCGTCACTTGCCTGTGAGTCATACCGCTGGTCGTTTTCCCTTTGTATGCTTATGACAGAAGCCGTGGTATGGGGGCCGCTTTTTATCTACATGAAAAAGGTCTACACACCTGCGGTGGAAAGAGAGCCGTCAGGTCTGGAGTGGCGCTATCTTTGGCTTATCCCATTTACGTTCTATATAATATGGTACTATACGCTCTACGGCAACTCTACGAAAAGCAGCTTAGAGCTTGCTCTGGAGCCAAAGAACACCATAGCTCTTTTCTTTATAAACGCAGGAGCATTTCTGGTGTATTACATCGTGGCACGGCTGGTCAGCGAACAGCAGAAAAATCTGCGGCTTCAGGAAAATAACCACCTGCTGGAAATGCAGAACCTGCAATATGACTATTTGCAGGATAAGATAAAAGAAACAAGACGCTATAAGCATGATGTCAGACATCATATCGCTCTTATGCAGGAGCTTCTGAAAAAGGGCGAATACGATAAGCTTTCGGAATATCTCAACGCTTTCAGGGATTCTATGCCCGATATATCAGAACACATTTACTGCAAAAACACATCTGTAAGCGCACTTCTTGCATATTTTGCTCAAATAGCGGAAAGCAGCGGCATTGAATACAAGGTGAACGCTGACATACCAGATGATATAAAAATAGACATAACCGACCTCTCTGTGCTTTTCGGAAATCTTATCGAAAACGCCATTCACGGCTGCGTGTCTGACAGTGCAAAGAATAAAAAAATAATAATCAGAGCAAAGGCTGACAGCTATTCCCTCTGCCTGGCGGTGGACAACACCTTCACCGGAACTATCCTCACCGACCCAGAAGGCGGTTTCCTTTCCTCAAAACGCAAAGGCAAAGGGATCGGCACAGAGTCTGTCAAGAACATTGCCGCCAAATACAATGGCGTAGCTAAATTTGAATACGGTGACGGAATGTTTTACGCTTCCGTAATGCTGAACATATGAAAAAGGCGGAAAGCTCGCAAAGAGCCTCCGCCTTTTTTGTTTTATCGTCCTACAAGCTTTACATTTTCAAATGTTGCCACAACAAATAATTCACATACCATTAATAAAATGTTTCTTGTATCTTTTGTGCAAAATGCTATAATCTAATTGAAAATACGGAGAAAATTCCGTATAAAGTTAATAAATCAAACAAATCGGAGGTAATTCATTATGATGGGAAGACTCAGAGCAATGCGTGAGCCGCTCAAATATGTTCAGGGCAGAGATGCTACACTTAAGTTTCATGAAGAAATGGGCTATATGGGCAAAAGGTGGCTGTTTGTATGTTCAAACAGTGGCTACAAAGCCTGTCATGACAAGATAGAGAAAAGCTTTGGCGAACTTGACGATTACAGACGCTATGAAGTATTTGGTGGTATATCGAGCAAGGGCGAGATAGCCAAAATGGAAGAGATAGTAAAGGCTGACAACATCGACACAGTAGTTGCAGTTGGCGGCGGAAGCGCAGTTGATACTGCAAAAGCTACAGCATACTACACAGGCAAGCACATTGTTATCGTGCCTACAGTTGCGGCAACAGATGCGCCATGCACAGGTCTGTCAGTAATATACAACGATGACCACAGCTTTGACAAATATCTTTTCTACCCTACCAATCCAGACGCAGTAATGGTAGACACAACAGTTATCGCAAACGCACCTGTAAAGTTCCTTATTGCAGGCATGGGCGATGCACTTGGTACATATTTTGAAGGCAGAGCTTCCATAAGAACAGAGTCCGCAAGCCTTGAAGGCACAGGCATCACAAGAGCAGGACAAGCACTTGCAAGACTTTGCTATGACACGCTGAAAACATACGGCAAGCAGGCAGTTGAGGCTTGCAAGGTACACGCAGTTACACCTGCCCTTGAAGCTATCTGCGAGGCTAACGTATATCTTTCAGGCGTTGGAGCAGACAACGTAAACTGTGCGGCTGCACACTCGTTCTACAATGGCGTAACATCATTGGGAATCAAGCACGCAGACCACGGCTGTTGTGTAGCTCTTGGTACACTGGTTCAGCTTGTACTTGAGGGTGCGCCAAAGGAAGAGTTTGAAGAGGTACAGAACTTCTGCCTTGAAGTGGGACTTCCTGTCACACTCGAGGAGATCGGTGTAACTACACCTGAGCAGGTAGAAACTATCGCAAAGAACGCTTGTATCCCAGGCGAAACTATCCACAATCTTGCAGGCGACGTACAGCCTATCGAGCTTTATGACGCTATCATGCAGGCAGATGCAATGGGCAAGATTGCGCTGGGAAAATAAAGAATAGTGTTAATTTAAAATGATATTGCCACCCACGGCTGATTTGGCTGTGGGTGGTTTTTTGTGCGAAAACAAAAAAACAGAGAAACCCGATCAATGGGTTTCTCTGTTTCGATCAACTTATTAAATCATAATATCTTAGTAAAGTATATCTTCCTGCGAAGCTCAGTTGTCTGCAACGTCCATAAGCTCAACAGCAATATCGTCAGACCCGGTATCATCTGCGTCAGCCTTAATATCGTCCGGCTTATCGTCCTCTATGACAGCTCCTGTAAAATCAATACAAACATTCTCGCTTTTGCCAAAACGAGCCATCGTTAGCAGATCGGTGACAGTCGAGCGTGTGACATGAGCGCCTGTGAAATCCATCACCACATTTGCAGAATTATCCTCGCTGTTTTTGCTGTTGATCTCATCACGAAGCTGGTCAAAATTCGTATCCTCAAGGTCTGCATAAGCTGAAAACTCTTTTGGCGCATAAAGCGTTGCAACAGCGTGCATAGCAATGAATACAAACCTGAAATCTTCGCAATCAAAGGTGCTGAAAGGTATCTCAAAAAGCCTCAGCATACCCTCGTCGGTCTTTTTGCATAAAACAGGCTTATATCTGTTCTGAGCCAGATCATAGGTGTATCTGTCTTCGTAAGCTTCATCGGTTAAGCTACCGTCTGGCATAGGCACGATCTCAAAGCGAGAAGTTTCATTGCACGTATTGCAATAGCCTCCGACTATCACAAATCTGAAAACATAGTCGGTATTTTTCTCAAGCTTTTTGTCACAGCATATCTGCGTCCAATCCCAATTCCAGTTTCCAATAGAATAGGCAATAACGTTTTCGCCGTCTTTATCGGTCACAAAATATTTAGCTATGACATTGTTTTCGCAGGACTTATCTGCCTTAAAATCTCTAGGATCAAAATCTATTACTTTACCCATATTGTTTACCTCCGTAACATCCACGGTCGGCTTATGAGTATCCAACATTCTTATAGTACATTTTTCACAGTCGCTTGCATACTCTGCCCGACCGTTCTTAACAAGCCCCTTAGCCCTTTTGGGATAAGTAGCTCCGATTCGTTTTCCGTTCACGTCTGTAACAATAACGTTTTTTTCTATGGGTATCTCCCCCTTGCACAGCAATATTAAATTAGTGCCTGCATTACACAGGCTTGCGTTTAGCTCCGACGCTGTTATTTTCTATGGGTGTCGTCCCCGGTCTTTGCTTAGGATAAGTTTAACAGACGTTCAGCCTTTTGTCAAGACTATATGCACCTTTTCGACATTACATACAATTGCAATCTTGCGTGCTTAGCACATATGCACAAGGGGCATGAGTACATAAAATGCCCATCACGGCGAGTGATTTCAAAATTTATCATAACGCAATTCTATCTCACCGGTAACAAAAAAATCCGTCCTACCCAAAGTAAGACGGAAATTGGGTGCAGGGTCGAAACTTTCGGAAAAAGACCAGCGATTGGTGCTTGAAGTTTCTGAAAGACTAGGAAAAGAATAATTTTTGAAGCCCCGAACTGCAATATCAAAGTAAAAATAAAACAGCGTACCGCAGCCCCCTGCGATACGCTGTTCTCATATAAAATTATTTCTTAGTAGTCACACTCTTTGAAGCCGACCAAGCGCCATAATACTTAGTACCCTTTACAGTTGTGTACGAACGAACACGAACGTAATATT